>Ga0265596_1000972_pt1 | contig 14531 bp, 14 predicted proteins | sample saktaG_FD_190143 | JGI IMG/M metagenome (GOLD analysis project Ga0265596, IMG submission 190143) | Saline water microbial communities from Sakinaw Lake, British Columbia, Canada - sak_2013_06_06_60m | ecosystem: Environmental > Aquatic > Non-marine Saline and Alkaline > Saline ...
TATTTCGCCGTAATAATTTTATTTTCATAATTTTTGATAAAAGTTTCTATAGCTTTTACTGAAAATCTAATTTTCTTTGATATATCCGTTAGTTCTAATCATTTGATAAATAGAAGAAATGATAGTATAATCTAAGCATTCCGCGGTAGCTCAATGGTAGAGCGGCTGGCTGTGAACAATTTTCATTTCGCAGCTTCCAAAGAAAACTTTGGAATGAACATCTCGGGATAACGGTGAAAGCTAAAGTTTGATAATATCAAACTATGCTAATACCGTGGGAACCCTGATTGAGGTCGGGGGCGCCGTAGAGACTAGATACCGAGACACCTAAATCTGTAAAACAGACAAGGTGAAGATATAGTCCATCCTTTAAGGAAACTTAGAGATTAGGTGTAACCAGTAGGTTGTAGGTTCGAATCCTACCCGCGGAGCCAGATTGTATGTTGTGAATTGTTTGCCTCGCCCCTGCGGGGTTCGGCAAGTGCCCTACAGGCGCTAAGGCCTGATTTTGAAAGGATTTGCCACGCTTTGCGTGGCTCAAAAAACAATTTCCGTTCCCGCAAAATACGGTTCGAGCCAATCTTTTTTAGAAAATCTTTCTTGTCAAAAAGATTTTCCCGCAAAGCGATCATTTCGGCTTGTTTACTGGCCAAAATGAATTTTTTGGCAGGTTCGAGCCAATGATTGCCGTTTTGCTCAAAATCCTTTAATTTTTCAGAAATCTCAATTTTTTGGTTGAGAATTTTTTGTTTTTTGGCGGTGTATTCATCTTTAGTAATTGTTCCGTCCAAGTGAGTATCTAAAAGTATATCCAATTTATCCTCAAGCTTTTTAATTTGAGATTTTAGATTTTGAGCAAAAACTATTCCGTCTTTGGTTTCTTGCTCTTTGTCTTTGTTTAGTTCCGCGATCATTTTGTCAGCCCAAGACGGAGGTAAAGAAACTTTTTGAATTTGTTCGTTTATCTGTTCCGCCAAAATTTCCTCGCGGATGTAAGGTTGCGAACATTTACCTCGTTTTTTGGTGCACCGATAATAGTTATGTCCTTTTTGCGTTTCGGAAGTTATGGCGCATCCGCACTCTCCGCAAAACAAGAGACCGCGAAAAGCAAATTTTTTAATATTCCTTTTTTGCGGACGGGAGCGATCAGATAAAACACTTTGGCATTTTTCAAAAAGTTTCTTTGTAATCATTGGCTCATGCTTTCCTTGGTAAAGTTCGCCATTGTATTTAAACACGCCGTAGTAAAAAGGATTTTGCAAAATATTTTGTACCATTGAAACGGAAAGCATTTTTTCTTTTCGGGTCAACAAACCGATGTCAAAAATTTTGTTTCTTAAATCTTTCAGAGAATAATTTTCAGCTGAGTATAAGTCAAAGATTTTCTTAACGAAGCAGAATCTTCCAGGGTCTTTAATCATCGTATGAGTTCGCAAATCATTCAAATATCCGAGCGGAGCATATCCGGGCATTTCGCCTCGCCTTAATTTTTGACGCAATCCTCTTTTTGTATTTTCTGAAAGATTATCAACAAAATATTTTGATTGCCCAAAAGCGATATTGAGCATAAATTTTCCTTGTGGGGTAGCTTCAAACCAAAATGTCGGAAATTTTAAAAACCTTATTTTTTCGCTATCCACTAGAAAAATAATTTTTCCACCGTCAACAGAATTGCGGGCGAGTCGATCAGGATGCCACGCCAAAATTCCTTCGGCTTCACCTTGTTCTATTTTATTCAACATTTGATTGAAAATCGGACGACCAGGATCTTTGGCAGTTTGCGACTCGCGGAAAATATCAACTACACTCAATTTTTCCTTTTCCGCAAATTCAAGCAACTCTGTTTCCTGCGCTTCCAACGACAAAATCTGCCTGTCATCCTCGTCTGTTGATTTTCTAATGTAAAGAAAGAATCGATTCATAGTTTTAAAAAATTATTTTTTAATAATATTGCTTTTGAGTAATTTCACAAAGCGGAATTCTGTTGCTTCTCAACAGCGAACCGTATTTTGCGGGAACGGAAATTGTTTTTTGAGCCACGCAAAGCGTGGCAAATCCTTTCAAAATCAGGCCTTAGCGCCTGTAGGGCACTTGCCGAACCCCGCAGGGGCGAGGCAAACAATTCACAACATACAATCTGGCTCCGAACACTGAACGAAATCCGAACTTTTTTCAAGGAAAATCCACAAGCGGATTTTGAATAAATCCCGCCCAGCGTTTCCGTTCGCCTCCGCTTCGCTTCGGCGAGCAAAACAGGAAAATTTTCTAAACATTTTTTTAATTGCGCGCCGCCAAAATTTTTTCAATTAAGGAAAAGAAAATTTTTCTGTTTTGCCTTCCTCCTAACAGAGGAATTGTGGAAACGCTCCCGCCCCAACCGCGCCTTTGGCGCGGGAACAAACAGACAAAAATTCCCCCCTTGAACCCCTCTTCCGTCGCACTCTCGCTTGGGCTGACGAATTTTTTTGGCAGGGATTTTATATCTTCTTATCCTTACCCCACACCACCCATGTGCAAGCAAGGCATAGAACCTTTCTTTATTATTATAATTATATTACAATTTGGAATATAACACAATGGAATATACAATATAAGTAAAGATATGCCTAAAGTAATTTACTCAAAAGACCATAAATATATTATTGAGCGATTAAAAAAAGCTCGTCAAGAAGCTTGTTTAGAGCAAACGGAAGTTGCCAAACTTCTCGGCAAGACACAATCTCATGTTTCAAAGGTTGAGGCAGGACAGAGACGGATTAATGTTATTGCGCTGAAAGAATTTGCCAAGATTTATAAAAAAGATATTTCCTATTTTATTAAATAATATGGCAAGGAAGAAAAAAAATTGGCATCCCAAATTTAAAAAATACATGAAATTTATTGTAAGCCATCCTAATTATAAAGGAATGCCTTTTCTATACAAAGAAAATGGCGAAATACGTTGGATAGTTGCAAGGAGTAGCGAAAAAGGATTGGCGCGTTGGAAATGGTGGGATAAAAAAAGAAAAGAGTTAGGATTACCAAAAGATGATGCTTGGATTTCAAAAACCGCAAGAGCAATACATCCGATTGGTGAAAAACCATGTCAAATTTGTGGGAAAGTAATGAAATTAGACTATATTTACCCAAACAAAAAGGGTGGCTTAAGTCCTGGTGTTATGAGTAACGCTCCAGATCGTCTGGATGGATTTCATAGCTATAATCTTTGTTGCAGAAGTAAGCATGATAAAGGCCGTCATAAAAGTAATCTTGCGCGATACGGTGAAGATAGAAGAGCTTATGAAAATTGGGCTGAAGGTGACTGGAAGGCAGCTAGTTGGTTAATGAAGGAATTTCAAAAACATGGAATCAGTCCTGATCATCTTGGACCAATTTCCCTTGGATTTAGACATGCCCCAAAATTCAGGCCGTTATCTAGAGCTGCGAACTCGGCACGAAATAACAGGATGACTTTCAATGATGTGAGGTTATTAATTGAAGAAGAAAAAGAGGAGAGTGTAATATCTACACACTCAAAGTATGTCTGGAATTTATTAAAAAAACGTGTAAGGAATGATAACGATGCTTTAAAACTTAGTAAACTCATGAGGGAAAACATGCATTGTGTTCTTTCTATATTTTCATATATAACAGATAAGGGATATAAAAACTTTCTTATCAAATATTTTTTACATCCAGAACATGCAGATTATTCGATAAAATTTGAAGAGTTTGAGCCAAAAACGGGACTTTATAAAAAGATGGTAAAAACTAAAGGAACAAAAAAGCAATACAGAAATAATGCCGAAAGGTATATCAGAATTTCCTTTGAATCGCTCAAACAATACTCCCTAAAAAAGAATAGAAATTTGAAGAAACGGTTTACTAGTGAAATAGAAGATAATCTTAAGGAAGTTGTTCAATATCTGGAAAACGGAAATGAAAAAAGAGCACTATCGCAGCTCTTCAATGTGTTTAAAATAGTTGCTGAAGTTCTCGCTAAAAAATTTAACTAAAGATTTCAAGATATTCTTGTGGAGTAATGAAACCTCTAACAAATTTTTGAAAAAGGCCGGAAGGCTTAGTTTTTAACCTAATTGGACCGTTTTGCTCGCAAGTCTGCACATTGAATAAATCGCTGATTGCTTCTTTGGTTGTAACGTACCTTTGTTCATCGGATATAATAGCTTTTGGAAAAAATGACTCAGGATCTCCTTTTAGAGTTCCGATGATTATAACCCTTTTTCTTTTTTGCGGAACACCAAACATTACCGCATGCAGTTTATGTCCCACTACGGAATAGCCTAATTTCTTAAAGTTATTTTTTATTTCTTCGTAAGTTCCCCCTTTATTAATAGTTAAGATACCCTCAACGTTTTCCATGATAAAAACTTTTGGCCGAATTTTTTTTACAATATTTACAAATTCTTTATAAAGAAAATTACGGGGGTCATTAATTATTCTTTTTCCAGCATGAGAAAATCCTTGACAAGGGGGGCCTCCAACAATAATATCAACCTTCCTCTTTTTTGATACCTCTAAAATCTTATGAAGGATATCTCTATTAGTAATATCTCCCTCTATCAAGAGGGTATTTTTGTGGTTAGCTCGATATGTATCGCATGCTTGTTTAAAATTATCATTAGCGGCAATAATATTATATCCTGCCCAACTAAAACCAAGGCTTAATCCACCAGCCCCACAGAAGAGATCAAGGAGATTTTTTGTTTTTGTTTTTTTCTTTGTTTGTTGTGCTATAGCAAGTGCAAAAATAGGAGGAACGGCATTTCCTATTTGCTTGCATAAAGATGTTTTCGATCCAAAGAAAATATAATTATCAGGAAAGGATTGAAATCTTGCGGCCTCTCTAGCGCTGATGACTCTATTATGAATAGGATGAATGTAAGTGCCATTCCCAGGTCGATTAAAATATGTCGTTATTGTATAACTAGGTTTATTAAGAGATAAACGTCCGTAGAGAGTGGTTCTTCCTCCTGATCTTCGAATTTGCTCTAATCTTTTTGAGGGAATGTTTGATGGTATATTCTGCCAATTACCGCCCGCCGGAACAGATTTAACCATTCTTAAGTCATTTTTACTAAGTGAATAAGTTGTGTGATTATACACCATAGTAAGATAATTGTTTATTTTTGAAACTAAAGAAAAGCTCCATCATTCTTTTATGCTTACCGAGGACATAATCGATTTCTTCATTGTTAAGACCGTATAAATGGAAGACTTTCATATTTAATTTATAGATATTCTCTTTATTGCTTTTTTCTTTTATCGCACATACGAGTTCTTCAACCTCCCTTTTTTTAGCAGCAGACGGAATAACAATAGGAAGCTCAGCAAGTTCATAGTTGCTTATGTGGTTATTTGAATTAGTGATTTTGAATCTCCAATTTAACAATAAGGAATTCAACACACCTAACAGATAGTCAAGGCTAACTTGATTACTAAATAAAGATTCATTAAACGTTAAGAAATTACAAGAATTACCCAAAACTATATTTCCGGGAATCTTCGTGAATTTTAATCGCTTTTCTAAATGAATGTTTGAAATTTGCTGACAAATAATTCTTTCTTTAAGAACATATTTTTGTTTTTCACTTAACTTTGATATAAATTTTTCATCCGCATAATAATTACCAATTGTATAGGAGAATTCACTTATATTGTTTCCTCTTAATAATGGCAATGATGTTTTTTCTTTCGTAATAAAATTTTTATCCAATGTTAGATCAAGCTCACCCCTCGCATTGTAGATAGAATTAAGTGTTCCCAGCTTTGGTAACGCATTTAATTTTTTTAATATTTGCCAGCCGATCTCATTTTCTATAACGATGGGTGCCATTTCGCTTATTTTTTCAATGTGGCTAATTTTTACCTCGACGCCTTTATTACCAAAGTCGCGCAAACTAATAACTTGTGGGTTTATTTTGATGATATCGCCAGGAACGCTTTTGTCTAAAGCGAAAAAACAAAAGGATTGAGAAATATCTGGAAAAAATTCATTTTTTTCCGGAATAATATAAAGCTTAAATAATTTATATTTATTTATTATTCTTTTTCTTAAAAGTTCGCTTTGCTTATCATTTAATAAGGTGATTGGGATAATCGCCCCAACTCTACTTGAGGAATGAGTGTAGTTTTCAAGAATTTCTTCAAGGAAGATTTTATAATAATTCAATGTTCCTTGATTGAATCTATATATTAATTTTTCTTTGATAAAAGAAATAAGTTTTTTAATATCGATAGCATATTCGTTTTCGTTCAACTCATTTTTATATTTATTTCCATTTGCCTTAAGCAATTTATATGGGGGATTAGTTAAAATGACATCAAAACCATTATTTACTCCGAAAATAATCTTGGGATCAACTTTTACGATTTCATTATTTTTATTCTTAAAAAGTATGTCGCCTTTGTAATAATTTTTAGGAGATATTTCTACAAGCGTTTGATACTTTGATTTTATATAAAGTGGGAGTATTTCTACTAGAATATCAATTGCTTTACTATCGATATCCGAAAAATATATTTGGTTAATTATTTTTTGTATGACCTTGGAATTAAAACTACCCAATTTTTGCAATACTTCGTCTAAATAAGCAATAATAAAAATTCCGATACCTGCGCACGGTTCTAAAAAATTAAAGTTTAGTATTTGGTTGGAGTCTAGACCATTTAAACTTTCTTTCGCTATTAATCTGGCTATAGAGTAGTCTGTGTAGTAAATCCCAAAATGCTTTCTTTTATTGGTGTTAACAATTTTTTCCGTTTCTTGTTTTTTTTGGTGTATAAGGCCGATTAATTGGAAAATTTTTAGAGGGTCTATATTATTACCAGTTTTTAAATTTTTATATAAAAAATCATCTCTTGAATCTTCAATAAGGGGCTTTGTGGTAAAAAAACTTAACAGTTTCTTTAATAAAGCCTCTTTATTTTCATAAGAAACACAGATTGAATTATAAATTTTAAAGATCTCGTTCATAGGTTTTAATACTTAAATTATACCAAAAAATTTATACTTTTAAAATTTTTTAATTATATCAATTACTCTTCCGCTAATTGTATAATTGTCATTTTCGTGAATAAATATTGGTAGATAATCTTTTGTTGACTCTGATTTTAAAACAATTCTTTTATTTTGTGGATCCGGGACAAATTTTTTAATATTTGCTACTTCGTCGATTATTGAGACAATATACTGTCCCGGTTCCGGAATTTGTTGTTCTGCATCCACCACAACAAAATCACCATCCTCAATATTTTTTTTATTTATATTTGCTTTGTTCATGGAATTACCTTCTGCGCGCAAGACGAATAATTTTCCACTACGAGGGGCTAGTTTTTTTGATACCTTCAGGTATCCGGTAATATTTTCTTCCGCAAAAATTGTCGCTGGGCCACAATTAGCAGCGCCAACGATAGGTAGGGATACGAAGCCCTCTCTAGAAATTTTTTGCACTTTTTTAATTTCTCGCTTTATGGAGTTGTATGTAATGAATCCTTTCTTAGATAACTGCGTAAGGTGATGTTTTATTTTTTGTGCAGATTTTTCATCAACAAGATAACCAACCTCTCGTAATGTCATGCCCGAGAGATTTTTTCTGTTAATTTCTTTTAATAATTTTTCTTGTATAATATGCATATTTTAATTATAATGGTTTTGTCAAAGTAAAGCAATAGAGTTATCCACAGTCCTTTAACACTTAACAGAGTTGACAGGGGCAAACAAATGATGATAGAATTAAGTTATCCTGATGGATTTTTATTATCCATGATGTCGACAGGATAATTAATAAAATTTACAGAAAAAGATATGACTAAAAATTTCAACGCTCGGGAAAACGGTTCCTCTTTTGATGAAAGCGTTATTGAGGAAGTCTGGAAAAAAGGAAAGGTTGATCCTAAATATTCAAGTTTTCGAAAAGATATTTGTGGTGCTAACATGCAACATGCTAAGTACGGAAAGTTGGAACAATGGGGATGGGAGATCGATCATATAAAACCTGTATCTCTCGGTGGAACAGATGATATAAGTAATCTACAACCGCTTCAGTGGGAAAATAATCGTAATAAAGGCGACAACTTTCCTAATTGGAGTTGTAAAATTAGAAGTTAATCTTACATTAAAAAACAGAAATTAATATGGGGATTACAAAACATGATCGCATCGCAAAAGAAATTGCCGAAAAGAAGGAATCAGAGTATCGCTCCGATAAGGGGGTAGATATTCGAACTTCCACGCAGGCAATTGAGGTTGAGATAGATGCTGGAAAACTGAAAGAAGGTGTGTGTCAACTTCAAGGGACCAACAAGGCACGCTACCTTGCCGTACCGAATAATCTAGTGAAAGAAGCGATTGATTATACGAAAGGTACTGGTGTAGGTGTGATGAATGAACACGGCAAAATTAAGAAGCGCGCTAGCTAAACTTATACGCCAAAAAAATTCGTCAGCCCAAGCGAGAGTGCGACGGAAGAGGGGTTCAAGGGGGGAATTTTTGTCTGTTTGTTCCCGCGCCAAAGGCGCGGTTGGGGCGGGAGCGTTTCCACAATTCCTCTGTTAGGAGGAAGGCAAAACAGAAAAATTTTCTTTTCCTTAATTGAAAAAATTTTGGCGGCGCGCAATTAAAAAAATGTTTAGAAAATTTTCCTGTTTTGCTCGCCGAAGCGAAGCGGAGGCGAACGGAAACGCTGGGCGGGATTTATTCAAAATCCACAAGCGGATTTTCCTTGAAAAAAGTTCGGATTTCGTTCAGTGTTCGGAGCAACGTAGGATTTTGGAGATAGATTTCCCCCAATTCATTATTTGTTAAGCTATGTCAAATTTTAGAAAAATCAAACAACACATAAAGTTTTCATTACATAATTTAGGCGCAGAGAATGCGCATTATGATTTTGAATCTATTTGCCGACATTTTTCTCGTAAGCGGCTTGGTTTGAACATTTTGCCGGCAACAGGTCCAGTTTCTGCAGGCGGAGATCAGGGCAGAGACTTCGAGACATACACAATCATTCCTGAAGTTGTTCCGTACCTAGAGAAAAATAAAAAAATAATTTTAACTAAAGCAGCATTTGCTTGTACTACTCAATTAAAAAGTGTACCGTCAAAAATTAAAGATGACATAAAAAAAGCTACTTCTTCTAGCGACAAGGTAGATATAGTTTATTATTTCTCTTTGAAAGATGTCCCGATTTCTAAAAGACATGATTTGCAGGAATGGGCTATTAAAACTTATTTTATAAAGCTTGAAATAATTGATGGGGAGGCATTATCAGAAGAATTAGCTACCAATGATTTATTCTGGATAGCTGAAGAATACCTTCATATTCCAGCTGATTTGTTTCCAGGAGTTGATGATATAGATTATCTTAAATTAAAAGAAAGGTGGGGATCAAAAAAGGCTGCTAGGCCTAATTATGCTGATTTCAATGAGGTGAGAGCCTTAGCCAGGAGATCATTATTCGATGATGCCCTAAAACAAGACCTTCCTTTCTGGTTAAAGAAATTGATACAATTTTCAGAAATATCTTTAGCTTCATCAGAGTTTAAGAGAAAAGCATTGTACGAGGTAGTAGCTTTAAGAATAAGAGGCATGAAGAGTCTTCGTGGTTGGGAGAAATACGTTTATAGTTATTTCGATGCGGATAAAGGGTTTAGTCATCAGATAGAAGCGCAAGAAGCTTGTGTAGTTTTGACTTATTCTATCGGCGCATTATTCAGAGGGGCAGCAGATTTTCCCGAAGAAGACTTAAAAAAATGGAAGAGTTTGATTAATGACTATGTTGAGGATGAATTGCAGAGAGATTATCCTAAAACAATTCAGGCGACATTATTTGAGCTTAAGGGGAGCCTTTCGTTGATTGATCATGACATCGAAAGAACATTAAGTTGGTGGTCGAAAATTGTGCCTATTATAGAAGAAACACCACTTTTCCCTCTTGAACGGTTTTCTGACGTTTTAACGGCGATAATTCCTATCGTTAAAAACAACCCAAAATTTAATGAGTTAACAGCAAAAGTAGATGAATTAGTTGCATCTCGAATTGGCAATTTTGCTGTTGCAGATAAATGTAGAGATCGAGCTCTTGAATACAAAAAGAACGGGGATTTATTAGAAGCTTTGCGTGAGCTCCATAGAGCCAAGGTTAATTGGTTTGCCAACGAGACATTATATGGTTCATTGCTATCGATGATGCTCATTTCAAATATATATTTTGAATTAGGTCTTTTGTATGCTGCAAAGTATTATGCAATGACAGTAATTTTTATTGCTAGTCGTTCAGACAATGATAAGGTGAAGTCTTTTATAACAAAAGGTTTCATAGAGCTTTTTGAGACTGAATATGGAAATGGCGAATGGGCTCATTTCATAGAACATGCTGGTTTCGCGTTGAGGTCTTTAGGGATTTTTTCTAAAGATCTGAATGATCCAGTATCTGAAAAAGAATATTTGAAGATACTTTTTTATTCCTCGACTGTTTATGCCGTTACTCATATTTTTGATAAAGGAAGGGTTTTTGAATATGTCAAAAAAAGAATTGATAGTTGGGGCATCCAGGAATTAAAGAATGATTTAATTCCAATAGCAGAAAAGTCTTGGGCAAAAGTTAGTAGTGATGAATTGATAGAAAAAATCAAAAGCGAATTTAAGGGCCCACTATTTAATGACATTGGGCTGCAAAGGGAAAGTCAATGGCAAGCGTGCGGGATTAAATGGCATTTTTATTGGGAAAATTCATTACATAATAATGCAAAAGCTGAACAACTAATTTCTTTGATTCAAATTATTTTGGCCGAAATTGCAGATAAAGATTTTTACTTATTGAGTACAAATGCAGAAGTGCGCATTAGCTTTGGTGATCGTTTTCATGTTGAACAATCTCCTTCGAATTATTTATCTGCGTGGTCTGTGGTTTTTCCTTCTGGGCCACCCGGAGGAAAATTGGAGATCCAGGATTATCATATAAATACTCTTGGGATTGCGACTGTGATTATTGCTGAACTATCATTATTGCCCATGCAAAGGATAGAAGAAGAAATAAAAGTATTGTTTGAGCAAGGATTAACATCAAAAGTCATGTCGGGGAATTCTTATGAAGTGGTTTTCGTTGATTTAACTCCGAAGGATCTATACGAAGAAGTTTTGTCACTGAAACAAATTGATTATCTTAAATCTATTAAAATGAACTCACAACCTCACATGTTTCTTTCCTGGAGAGATGGTTTGCTTGATATATATAACCACAAAGTGGAGCTTAAAAAAATAGAAAGAAGATATAAAAGATCAATTATTCCAATCAAACAAACACTTAAGCAGCTCAATAAGCAGACTGAATTCCTAGAGATTGTGAAAAAGTTAAGAAATGAAAATTGGAAAGACTGGCATATTTTAATGTCCTTGGCACAAATTGCCGTTAATTACAGAGTAAATAAACTTGGATTCAGCGACTTTAAAAAAATGAATGATTTATTTTTTACGGAGATGGATAAGGAAGAATCAAAAGAATCACCATCTATACCGCTTTCAATTTTCAGCGAAAAAGCTATTCGTTACTCTTTATTTTTGAGTCTAATCTCGACTTTGAAAATACTTGGATTAGAGGTGAAAGCAAAAACTCCAAACACAAATGCCATAAATAACTTTTTGTCCAAAAGGCTTAATTATTGGGAAAATGATATCAAGCACGATAAGATTTTTAATGTTTAGTAAAATATAATTTATGAGAAATTTTAAAAGATGCACGAGGAAGAAAAAATAAAAGAAGCTGAATATTTCTGCAAGCAAATGCTGGATACCCAAGAAGATTCAGAGGCTTTTAAATATAATCTAAGCGCATTTCTATCAGCTGCAAGATCAGTATTACAATTCGCCTGTGAGGAAGCTAGAACTAAATCTAAGGGTCTATACTGGTATGATACATATGTCTCTAAGAAACTCATTATATCTTTCTTTAGAGATAAGCGGGATTTTAATATTCATCAAGAGCCAGTGAAGACCAGAAAAGATATCACGCTTTCGTTAACAGAAGCACTTTCTCTATCTGTATCAATTGGGTCAATTAGAATTGTTCATAAGGATAAGAATGGCAATATTATTAGTGAGAGTATTAGTGAAAACCAATCCGAACCAAAACCCCGGAAGGTCAAGAAACAGGTGCCAGCAAAAGTAACTTACAGGTATAGTTTTGACGATTGGGTTGGTAACGAAGATATACCAACTTTATGTCAAAAATATATTGACGAATTGAAAATTATTACAGCTGACGGACTAAAGAAAGGATTTCTTAGCTAAAGTATATAGAGAGCTAGGTTTAAATTCCCACACAATCGTTTTATTTCTGACAATTTTTCTTGCATCATAGCCATATAATCCCTATCTTCCATTGTTATAATAAGCTTTGGACTGGGGAGCGGATATTTTTAAGAGAATCGTCTTGTAAAAGAGGCGGTTTTTTAGTAGGATAGAATAAGGGTCTAAATAATTTGTTAAAAAATATAATTATTATGATACTAAAAATTTTATTAGCTATAGCAGTAGTCTTATTAGGGTTGATGGTAGTATTTCGGAAGAAAATACGAAAAATTATCATAAACAAACCTTTATTTATATTAGGAATTTCATTGGCTTTAATAGGAGCTTTCTTAATGTGGAATGGTCATATTTTGGGAGAGAATGCTACGGGTATCGCAACTGTTATAGGCATTGTCGGGATAGGCTTAATAGCTACATCATCAGTATCAGGTAAATCCAAAAAAACTCCAAATCAATAAATTATCATCAATTAGTTTCTACTAAACAGGTTCTAATATCGTCTAGTTCCCGGAGCTAAACATTGGCCTATTATATAAAATATGTTATATTTATGATATCCTAATATATAGGATATTTTTTGTTCTTTGAAAAAAATACCTCCTGATACACACAAGGAAATTAGTTATTATTTTTGTTAGTAGCTAGTTTCCTGGTGTGTATTATAATTTTTATTAAGGAGGTAAGAATATGAAAAAGTCAAAAAAGATTTTACTAATACTAGCTATCTTTTTTAATATTGTAGCTATAATATTTGTGGTATTAAATATTTTTGGTTTTTTAAATTATTCGCACAAAAGATTGGGAGACATAATTATAATGATTGTTTTAGGGAATCTGTTATTTAAAGCATGGTCCTTTATTGATAAGTAATTAGGATTGAAAGCTCGAAGAGGATATTGGCTTAGAAAAATCTTGAAATTTTTCAGAGTATTTAAAAAAAAGAAATAAAAGAAAGAATTTATTGAAAGGAAGTGAGAAAGATGAAGAAGTTGTCATGGGTTCAGGATATAGAAGAAAACAAAGTATCCAGTTTTATTTCAGAGCAGAATGCAAAGATTGAAACAGAAGAAATCAAAGTACCAAAAGGGTCAAAATACGAGATCGGACCCAGTAAAAGTAAGAGTAAAAACAAGGCTGGAATTTATTTTTATGATCCAACAGCAAAAATAGAATAAAAGTAGGAGAGAAAAGCCCCGGAGTAATCTCTGGGGCATTTTTATTTTAACAGGTTCTAACATCGTCCAGTCCCCGGAGCGGACTAAAAAAGCCTTTATTTAAGAGGCTTTTTTAATTAGGATTAAAGAAGGTTCGAACTTGTGGTATAATATATATAATAAAGGTCGATAAAATAAATAAACATTAATATCAAAATGAAAAAATTTATTAAGGAAAATTGGTTCAAAGTCGTAATTGTAGTTATTGTCATTGTTTTAGTTTCGTTAACGTCAAAGTTTTTGATACAATCAAAAAATACTACAAACACACAGATTGCAAATCCTGCATCTGTAAATTGTATTAAAAATGGTGGAAAGCTTTCTATTGTTGACAAACCAGAAGGACAAGTTGGAATGTGCATATTTTCAGATGGAACAGTCTGCGAAGAATGGGCATATTTTAGAGGAGAATGTCAAAAAAAATAATAATATTTAACCAATTAAGAATAAAAAAATAACAAACTATTAAAAAGTCTTTATTAATGAGGCTTTTTTAATTGAGAAATAGCGAATAGCGGGGTGGGATAATTCACTCTTTTATTTTGAAATCAAACCCTTACATCTAATTCAAACCTTACTGAAGTGGGATACTGTTCGTGGCAGGTTGATAAGATAAAAGCGATTATGCAAGAAAAATAAGATTAAATCTCGGCTAAACAGGTTCTAACATTGTCCAGTTCCCGGAGCAGAGTTTTATAATTATCCCTTAAGATGATGTTAATAGAGGTATATAAAAGTACTATAAATACTATTTCTGTCTTCGGGCAAGGGTAGTTTTTTTTATGGTATAATGCAAGCATATGATTAATATACGTTTTAATAAAAAGGAAAATCAGGATAAACAATTAAAGTTTAATTAAACTATGGAGGATTTGGAAGCAGAACTTAGAAAAATTAAGGATGAGGTTATCAATTGCAAAAAATGCCCTCTTTATGAAGAACGAATTAATGGTGGATTTTATCCAGTAATCGGAGAAGGAAATCATCAAGCAAAAATAATGTTTGTTGGT
>Ga0265596_1000973_pt1 | contig 14528 bp, 8 predicted proteins | sample saktaG_FD_190143 | JGI IMG/M metagenome (GOLD analysis project Ga0265596, IMG submission 190143) | Saline water microbial communities from Sakinaw Lake, British Columbia, Canada - sak_2013_06_06_60m | ecosystem: Environmental > Aquatic > Non-marine Saline and Alkaline > Saline ...
CCGTCAGGTAGCGTATCAACACCGTCGATACGCCGATGGTGATCCCGTAAAACCACTTGCCCAGATTCGAGACCGGGCTGGTTACGGGATCCGTGGCCATGTAAACCGCCCCGAACAACAGGCCGCCCGCCAGAAGCTGCCAGGCGACGATCTCGCCCACGGACCACCCGGCCCGGCCGAATGTCGCCGGCGCGGCCCACGCAAGCACCGCGAGCAGGCCCGCGAACGAGCCCAGCATCGAAACGATCGTCCGCCAGTTTGCCACGCCGGTCATTATGAGGAACAGCCCGCCGAGGATGATAAGCACCGAGCAGACCTCGCCCGAGCAGCCGCCGCAAACGCCGTTGCCCGAGGCTGTGCCGAACAGCAGGTTCCACCAGTCGGCATAAGTTCCGCTGCTCTTGGCCGCGCCCAGTGGCGTGGCCTGGCTTACCGCGTCGATGGACCACTTGGCAAACCCGCCCGGAATTCCGCTTGCCGGGACCAACCAGCCCCTGGCCATGTCAACCGGGTAGGCGATCAGCAGGAAGCACCGTGCGACCAGGGCCGGGTTGAAGACGTTTCGGCCCGTGCCGCCGAAGAGTTCCTTGCCGACGAGGACGCCGAAGGCAATGCCCACCGCGACCATCCAGAACGGCAAATTCGGCGGCAATATCAGCGGGTAAAGCAGGCCGGTTACGAAGAAGCCTTCGTTGATCTCCTCTTTGCGTGCCATCGCGAAGGCCAGTTCGATCAGCAGGCCCGTGACGTACGTCACGACGATCATGCCTACGACCCGCCAGCCGAAGAAGTAAATCGCCGCCGCTATGACGGGCATGACGGCCAGGATGACCGCCGTCATGTAGCGCTTCATATTGTTGGGGTCCCGCACGTGCGGGGCTATGTTCGTCCGATGGCTGACGGAGAACATGAAGGAGTCCATCGCGTCGAACGCCGGGCGAAGGGCCTTTAGGCTGCCTTCCTCGAACGTCGGGCGGAGGCGGTCCATCAAACCAAGGAGGAGCTTCATTCCCGCGCCTCCTTCTCTGCTTTTTCACGCATTTCTTCGGCTTCCTCAGCCGCCATGTCGGCAATGGCCTTCTTGGCGGCGCGGAACTGATCGAGCAGCTCCAGCTTGGACGGACATACGTACGAGCATAGCCCGCACTCGACACACAGGTCGAGCCGCGCGGCCTCCGCCTGCTCCAGATTGTCCTGGAAAAGGTGCTTGTGGATAAGGTGGGGCCAGATGCCCGCCGGGCAGGCTTTCTCGCAGAGTTGGCATGACACGCACGCGCGCCGCTCGCCTCGAAGGGCAGTGTTCAGCGGCTCGGTGAACGCCGGGCGAAGCTTGCTGATGTAGTAGGGGGAGAACGACTGCTGCGACCAACCTGGCCTGGCCCAGCCAAGCAGGCTTCGTGGGGCCTCGTCGCGAAGAACCGTCAGGCTCGTGCATTCGCTGCACAGCCCCGGCTGATCCTCGGGCGACCATGCGGACCCGGTCAGTGCGCCGCCCATTATCACGCGGACATTCTCGGCCGCGCCACAGGCGTCAAGTATCTTGCGGATCGGATAGCCCGTGCAGACCTTGACGTGCATGGGCTTGGAAACACCAGGCCCGCCAACGGCGACGATCCGCACGGTGCTCGGCAGCGAGGCCGACATCGCGCGATCCACCGCCAGCACGCCCGCCACGCCCAGCGACCAGATGCTGCCGCCGCTGCTCCGCAAGCCAAGCCGCCGGGCGATCAGCGCCGGGTGGTCGAAGGGGTACTTCCGCGGGATCGTGAGAACCTTCACGTACGCGTAGCCCCGGACGGTCTGGCGGACCTTCTCGGCCAACTCGTTTTGCACAGCCGGAATCGCCAGGTAAATGGGCTGGTATTCCAGAAGCCCCTGCATGTGCTCGAGGCCGCGAGTGAAACTGGTGAGCCTCTTGGCCATCTGCACGTCGCCTCGAGCGGTGAACGGCTCGAAGCTCATGGTGGTCACCACAACCGCCTGCGGGACGCCCGCGGGGTCGGGCACGCCGCCGGTGAAGGCGTCGCCGACGAACTGCCATGCTCCCAGGTCCACAAGCTTGCGCCTCACGGCCTCGGCGGTCCCGGCGGCGGGGGCGGCGTGGTTTAGCTCCTCGCCCTTGTATGGCTCTTCCTGCTCCCGCGAAAGCTCGCCCAGGATAAGGGCCTTCTTGGTGATGGTCACCTTGCCCGCCCGAGGCGCCAGCAGGGGAACCTGGTATTGCTGCGGATCGACGGCGAGGATCTCGCCGGGATGCACGGCCTGGCCCTCACGGACACGAACCTCCGTGAACTTCAGCCGCCTGCTGGCCAGCGGCAGGTGCAGGGCGTCCGGGTCCGGCAGGATATGGACGTCCGCACCCGGCCTGCCGGCCAGGGGTACGTTGTAACCGCCTCGTAGCTTCATATTGATGTCTTCGCCTGTTTGTCCAAAGGTTGACCGATCATCTCCAGCACGGGGCTGAAGTCCCGGGCCAGAAAATCCTCAACTGCCTGGCGGGCCGCCGGCCAGGCGTCAACGACCGCCGCCGCCTCACCGCATAACCGCCGCACGTGCCGGATGGACAACTCCGCGCCATCCGGCTCCATCTGCGGCAGCGTGAACTTATTACGCTCGCCATCGGTGCCCAATGTCTTGCCCACCTGCTTCTCGTTGCCCACGACGTCCAGCAGGTCGTCGGCAAGCTGGTAGGCCGTGCCAAGGCAATAACCCGCCTGGCCAAACGCGGCCGACTCGTCGGAGCCAATCCGGGCGCACGCCTCGCCCGCCAAGGCAAACAACGCCCCGGTCTTACCGCGGGCAAGGGCCAGGCAGGTTTCCTCATCGACCTGCCGGCCTCGGTACACAAGCTCCTGCCGGGCCTCCGTCAGGCATACTTGCGTTACTTTATCCATAAATGCGACTAAGAGGGAATGGTTCTCCGTTTCGATCAGTAAATTCATCGCCTCGCAGAGCAAAATGTCGCCGACCAGGACCGCGCCGGACGAGGAAGTCCGGCACCAGAACGTGGGCGTCGCACGGCGAAGCAGGGCGTTGTCGATGACGTCATCGTGGCACAGGCTGGCTGTGTGAACAAGCTCCACCGCCGCCGCGGCGCGCTCGATGAGCCCAGGCTCGCAAGAGCCGGCGCCCGATAGCATAAGCCGCCCGGCAAGTCGGCTGCGAAGCATCTTGCCGCCAAGCAGGTCCCTCGCCTCGGCAAGGCTGGTCAGCGCGGACAACCCATCCAGTCGCGAACCGATCCGAACGCGAACCCGATCCAGAAAGCCGCTCAAGTTTTTGTCTGCATTCGGAGCCAAAAGCAAACAGCACTCCCGGCACATGCGTGTGCCACGCTCACGCCAACAAACCAGCAGATGCCACCAAGCCGGCGGAGTCCCAAGCCCAATGGGAAATCGCTGTGCTAACACCTCGACGCGACAAAAGAAGGTATAATAGAGAAATGTCGCGAAAAAGCGACTGCTTTTCCACTTTTCCGCTTTTCGCGTGCGCCGTGCGCGAGGATAAGTCCTGGCAGCCCTACGCGGCCGTCAGATCGCTTGTGTGATGTGGCCGTTGCAGATATGCTCTGGCGCTCGGCGGCTCTTGTGGCGGCTGGCGATACCCGCATCCGCGTTACTGGGAGAGGTCAAATGCGTAGGATGAAGGCCGTTCTTTACACCATGATGACGTTGTTCGTGGTCGCACTGGGCTGCCAGCAGGCCTCGGCCGGACGCGTGGCTGGACGCGTCTTCATCGACACCAACGACGACGGCGTGTTCAACGCCACGGACCGGCCCGCCGCCGCTGTCTCGGTCACCGACGGCTTCAACGTCGTTCGCACCGACGACGCCGGCCTATACGCCATCGACGCCGGTGTCCAGCCGCCCTTGGGCGAGTCGAGTTATCCTATCGTGTCGGTGAGCTTCCCTAGCGGCGCCTGGCCAAAGGACGGCTGGTTCCGCCGCATCGTCTCGGGCGTCGACGCCAATAAGGTGGACTTCCCCCTGCAATGCCAGGACCAGCCCGCGACGTTCCTATTCATACACGGCACCGATTCCCACCTGCCGCGAGGCGGCACGGAGAAGTTCGTGGAGTTCAGCAAGGAAGTCCAGCAGTTCAGCGACGCTGTCGCGTTCTGCGTGCTGACCGGCGACAATCCCGACCTGTCCGACCATCGACCCTTCGACAAAGCCCGGGACGAGTGGAAGATCGTCAACGACATGTTCCACAGCATACCCAGGCCGCTGTTCGTGGTGCCAGGCAACCACGACGCCGCCGGTTCGACCACCACGGGATGGGACCAGGACAATCCCATGTTCGGCTACGGTTTCTACCGGCGGTTCCTTGGCCCGATCAGGTGGTCCTTCAACTACGGCGGCGTGCATTTCGCCGGCGTCGACTTCCTGCACATCCAGGGCAACAAATGGGTCTGGGGCGTCGGCGACCAGGCCGCCCAATGGCTCGACAGGGACCTGGCCCTCGTCCCGCCCGCAACTCGGAAGGTCGTATTCGTCCACTCCCCCTTAGGCGATAAGTTCGCACAGGTGGTGCGGAAGCACAAAGTAGACCAGATCTACGCCGGCCACACCCACGCGGTCACCGTCGGGACGTTCCAGGGCGCGGACCTGTTCGTCAGCGGGTCCGTTGGCAACATCTTCGGCGACAAGCCCGATCCGCAACCAGGTTATCGGCTTGTCCGTGTGGAGCCGCGGGCCATCCGCTCGGTGTACAAGACCACCGGCAAGGACTTCGCAATTGAGATCCAAAGCCCGCCAACCTCGCTCAGGCTGGCCAAGGGCGCGGCGATCAGCGGGACGTTCCTCAATCCGGGTGGAAAGGTCCGAAACATCACTGTGACGCTGGACGGCAAGCCGGCGCGCGTGACGATCAGCAAGGGCAGGCAGTTCTCGAGCTTCGAGGCCGTCCTGGACGCCGAGGCCATGCCGACGGGCCCCTGCAAGCTCGAAGTGGTCGTCAGCGGCGAGGGCATCGACCGCCGGATCATTCGCGACATAACCGTCGGCGGCGAAGACACCCCGGCGCGGGCCGACAAATAACGCGATGATCTCTCGCCGGCCCCCTGGAAACAGGCAATCAGCCCGGGCGTGCGATGCCAAAGCACCGTCGAGAGCGCCCTCGCAAAAAAAGAAGACGCCCGGCGCTGAGCCCCGATACAGTCAGGCAGTGGGGCTCAACGCCGGGCGTATAAATCAAAGCTTCCAGCCGGTCCGGAAGTTCGGCGTCACCAGCTTGTTGGCCTCGGGGCAGTTGGTGAACTGCATCTTCGCGGCGTCCCACTGGAGCTTCTGCCCGGCGAAGCGAATCGCGATGACGCCCACCAGGGAAACTTCCGTCAGCGCGCCGCCGTAGCTGAAGTCCGAGTCGGCCGGACGATTCTCGCGAATCGCCTCGAGCCATTCCTGATGGTGCTCCTTGGTACGCTTGAGGCTCTGCGCGGGCAGCTTGTCCTTAGCCGCCTTCATCGCCGTCTCCGGGAACATCCGGCAGCCGCTGGCGCCGTGCGAGCCGTGGCTGATTCCGCCCTTGGTGCCGATGAGCACCGCCCCGGTGCCGGGCGCATTGCGGTTGGCCTCCAGGGCCTCGGGATGCGGCATCTTCGCGTCGCCGTCGTACCAGTACAGCGTCACCGGGCCACGGCTGCCCTTGGCCGGAAACTCGAACGTGAGCTTCGTGGCCTGGGGGAAAGTCTCGAAGTCCTTCTTGGGATCGTAGCCCTTAACCTCGGCCAGCACCGATGTGGGCGCGTCCAGCTCCAGAGCCCAGAACGACGGGTCCGCGACGTGGCAGAACCAGTCGCCCAGGCACCCGCAGCCGAACGCCGACCACCCGCGCCAGTTCCAGGGATGATAGAACGGCTCGTAGGGCCTCTCGGCTACCGGGCCGAGCCAGACGTCCCAGTCCAGCCCCTTGGGCACCGCGGGGCGATCCGAGAGCTTGGGCAGGTTGTTGATCTGGCAGTAGAGATGATTGTCCTTGAACGCGTCACAGGCGGCGTGGACCTCCTTGACATCGCCTATCATCCCGGCTCGCACCCACTCGACCAGCATGCGGGTCTCGTTGGTCGAATGGCCCTGGTTGCCCATTTGCGTGACGACCTTCATCTCCTTGGCGGCCTTGGCCATCGCCCGAACCTCGGCGATCGAGTGAGCGAGCGGCTTCTCACAGTAAACGTGCTTGCCACGCCTGATGGCATCCAGGGCGATAACGCAATGGCTGTGGTCCGGCACGCCGACGGTAACCGCATCGATGTCCTTGTCCATCGCGTCGAACATCTTGCGGAAGTCCTGGAATTGCTTTGCGGTCTTGTACTTCTTGGCGGCGTTGTCCAGGTGGGCCTGGTCGACGTCGCAAATCGCCACGACGTTTTCGCCGCCCATGCAGCCGAGGTCGTGCCCGCCCTGCCCGCCGACGCCTACGCCGGCTATGTTGAGCTTGTCGCTGGGGGCCTTTTGGCCGGACGCGGCCAGAACGTGACGCGGAACGATGCTGAACACCGCCGCTCCAACGCCGATACCCGCCAGCAAACTCCGCCTGCTGAACTTCCTTCCGCCATTGTTCTCATTGTCGTTCATACGAGTTCTCCTGAACTTCCCTAGACCGAACACTCCGTAGTTACCAATAGACTCTTTAACTCATACTCAGGCGGCATGGGCCGGAAATGTTCAAATTGTGGCGCCTGTTAAAATCTGTCGCGGCAGGATTGCTCAGGGCTACCACCGACCGGGCGGCGCGTTAAACTGCATGTATGAACTTTCTCGCGATCTCGCGACAACTCGGCGCCCAAGCGGCCATGGCGGCGGTGGCCTTCTTCGCTGTGGCCCAAAGCCTGGCCGGGCCGGTAACTGCCGCCCCGCCCCTTGGGGGCCCAGGGCCGGCCGACGCGAACTCTCCGGCAGCCCGGGCGGCGTGGAAGAAACTTGCCGCCCTGGACGACCCTGCCGCCAGGGACCGCATCCTGCCCGCCGCGCTGGACGCGATTGGGCATGAGCCCAATGACGTGCGAAGGCTCATCGCCGCCGACGACGCGTACGACCCCATCGGCCCAGGCCCCCGCGAGCGAACAGTCCAGGTCGCCGACGCCGCGAAAAAGTACGACGTGTCGTTTACCGTGGTCGCCCCGCCCGAGTATCGGCCCGACAGGCCCTGGCCGGTGCTTCTGGCGGCCCACGGCCAGCATGGCGACGGGCGTGGCTTCACCCGCACCGCTTCCCGCCTGCTGGGGGCGGATTCGGGCAAGTACATCATCGTCGCGCCGACCATGCCCGGCCCGCGGGAGTACAGCGGCAAGAGCTACCAGGAGCAGGCGTACCTCCAGCCGCTCGCCTGGGTCCGCCGCCACATGAACGTGGACGACAACCGCGTGTACCTCACCGGCTACAGCCTGGGCGGGCACACCACGTGGCACTTGGCGACGTTGTTTCCGCGACGCTTCGCCGCGGGCATTGCAATGGCGGGAGTGCCGTGGTTCCAGGGCGCGCCTCACACGGCCAACATGTACCTGGGGAACCTCAGCGGCTTGGCGTTCTGGTCGATCTGGGGCGAACTGGACCACCCCGCCCCGCCCGCTATCGGGCAGGTGCAGTTCAACCGCGCCGCCGCAGCCAGGCTCGGCGATCTGCACAACGCCAACTTCCGCGCAACCGAGCTGCCGGGCGTCGGCCATGACGGATGCTACCCCAATCCACGCGATTTCGCCGCGTTCCTGGCCGGTGCGAAACGCCAGCCAATGCCCGCGAAGTTCACCCACGTCTTCCACCTGATGCACCACGCACGCGGCTACTATCTCGAAGCCGTCGCCCTGACCGCTCAACCAATGCAAATGGACCAGCACATCAGAGTGAGCTTCGATCACAAGCCCACGCGGGAAGAGTCCGACCGAAAAATGGAGGACTACTTCCAGAGGTTCCTCTTTGGCTTCTCAGCCGATCTGGACCGCCAGGCCAACTCGCTGACCATAACGCTCAACCGCATTCGCAAGGTCAGGCTATACGTGATGGACGGCATGTTCGACCTGGCCAGGCCTGTCAGCCTGCGCGTCGGCGCCCGCACGTGGAAGGGCCTCGTACCCGCCTCGGCAGAGTGCATGCTGAAACACTACGCCGACGACCGCGACGCCTCGGCCCTGATCGTCAACGAGGTGGACATCGACTCCGCCGGCCGGGCTGTGATACGATACAAGTGAGAAAGACATGATCCACTTTGGCCGCGTGCATGACATCAGCATACTGCTGGGCGAAGAGTCGGCCACCTGGCCAGGCGACCCGCCCTACGAGCGAGACCTTGTCTCCTCCATCGCCAAGGGCGACGTTTCGGAGGTCTCCAGGCTGACGATGACGGCGCACGTCGGCACGCACTTGGACACCCCTGCCCATTTCATCGGCGGCGGCAGGGGCCTGGACGGCTACCGTGCGGAGGACTTCATTCTCCCAGCCATCGTCGTCGACGCCGGCGACACGACGACCATCGGACCGGAACTGGTCAGCGATTCCACCCCCCCGCCAGGCGGGGCGATACTCTTTCGGACAACCAACAGCATCAGCGGGCGGATAACCTCGGGGAAGTTCTTTACGGACGGGGTGTACCTCTCGGCCGAGGCGGCCCGGATGTGCGTGGACCGCGCCGTCCGGCTGGTGGGGATCGACTATTTCTCCATCGACGCCTTCGGAACCAGAACTTTCCCGGCGCACATGTGCCTCATGTCGGCCGGGGTGCTGATCCTCGAGACGATCAACCTCCGCAACGTAGTCCCAGGCGGCTACACGCTGATCTGCCTGCCGCTTCGCCTGGCCGGCGCCGAGGCCTCGCCGGTCCGGGCCGTGCTCCTTGAGTAGGAGTGCCCAACTTCAATTTATCCAACTGGTTGCGCGAGAAAATGGGGGCTGATCCCTGCGTCCCGGCGCGCCGGGACGCAGGTGTTTGTACCCAATTTTCGGAATGTCTATTTCTTGTGCATCCTCCCGCGGCGCAGCAGCCACAGGCCCATCGCCCCCAGCATGGAGAGCATGGCCGGCTCGGGCACGGTCGTAACCGTCAGGACAGGCCTATTCTCCGTAGTATTGTTGTTCCGCGAGTTGAAGAGGTAGCTCACGTTGGTGTCAGCGGCATACAGGCGGAAGCTCACTTGATTCCCGCCGAGCAGGTCCGCCACGAAGCTTGAACCAAGGCCCAGAGTGTAAGTGGTTGCCCCGCTGGTGGCGCCTCCGTAGGAGAACGTGCCCAGGAGCTGGTCGCTGGCGCTCCTAAGCGTCGCCAGGCTGTCGAAGGTGATACTCGTCGAGGGCGTCTCGGACTTGGTGTCTCCCTCCACCCAGGAATCCTCCGCCATCCAGTCCAGGTAGAACTGCCCGGCGGATGAGGAGTTGAACAGCGCGTTGTTGCCCGGGCTGGCGGATGTCAGCTTCAGTGTGACCGACTGGACCGTCCACTGGCCGATCCCGTACGCCGCATCGGAGGCCGCCTTCACCGCACTGCCGTCGAACCTCATGACGGTCTGGAACTCGCCCTTGGCCAGGCCACTGGCCGCAACCGACAAAGCCCCGAGTCCGCCGTAATTGGTGGTGGGATTGTTCGACATCACAAGCGCGTCGGCAACGGGGGTTGGCGGTGTCAGTACCACGACAGCCGAAAACGCCGACGAGGCCAAGGTCCCGAATACCGCCGACACGACCGAAACAACGACGACAAATCTCCTCACGTTCAACATCACACTGTCCTCCAAGCTGGGATTACTACGTCTCCTGGCCCACGAACACCGAAGGCCTATCTTCTTGACTATACCACACTTCGAGAATTCCGCAACCCTTATTCCGCTCCTCAAACCTAAGTTTTTTTCCCGCCGGGGCTGCTTGCTTCCCACATGGATTTGACAACCCCTTGTAATGCAAGCCTTAATGCCATATCGTGCGAGGGTCGGCATCCATGCTCACTTGGTGCCTCCGTAAATTTCTTGTCTGCTTTGGCGAAGCAACAAGGCCCATCGCCGTAACCCGCGACCAGCGAAAATGCCACAGATGCCGGGACTTCTTAGTCGAACCAAGCGCTGCAGGGCAGTATCATAACCCATTATCAGAGGCGGGATTATGCTGGACTACACCTCATAACTGGCCGTCAGAAAGGGCCTTACTCAAACTGAGGGGGGTTTCAGAAGGCCCTTGCTGTGGGCCAGTTGCAAAGCAAAGTTCAGCATAATCCTGGCTCCACCATATGGATTACGCTGGTATCTGGCATATATGGCCCCGGCGCGCCGGGGTCGCGGTATCATGGGTATTCTCGGGCATTGCGGGACAGTGGAAGGGGCCTGGCCGCTGCGTCCAAGCGAGAAAATGCTGATATTTCTGGACTCGCCGGTGAAGGCCGAGGTCGGCCCGCGCACCACATTCCGTGAGGACCCGTAAAAGCACGAGTTGCGGAATCCATTCCGGGAGTGCCTGAAGGTCCCGAAAAAAAACCAGTTTGAGCGGAATAAATCATTGACAAAGAGAGCAGTTGGGTGTAGTGTAAGATGATAGTATGCAATTGTTTCTTTGGATTCGGAGTTGTTGCAAGTGAGGCTGGCGGCGTGCGCGGAGGCAACAAAAGCCGCGGCAACTGCCAAGTCAAGTCCGCAAGAGAAGAGCGGTTTCTGCACATTTCAAGGAGAAGAGGCATGAAGCGGTCGCGAAGTCAGTTCACCAACGTGTTGTTTGCACTTTCTCTGGTCGCGCTCTGCGTAGCCGTGCCGGCAGCTAACGCCGGCATCACCACCTACGACTTCAGCGACGGTTTGCAGGGTTGGACACAACTTCTCCCGGAACTACCTACCAGCGATGTATTGTGGCAGGATTGGACTTGGGGCGGGGGTGGGCCAGGTTGTCTACTCTCCGGCGGCGACTGGGGAGAAGGCCCCAACACTTATTTTGGTCGTTCCCCGGAGTTTACCCTGGATGCCTCGAAGGAAATCGCATTCCAGCTCATAGGCGCCAAAACGATGATCGACACACCGGTGGCCCCTGACGCTATTCCCGTAGCCGCAATAGAGGGAGGAGGGTTCGTGGGCGTTGCCCTGCGTGACGTCGCCACCAACACGTACCTGATGTGGACGAGTCGAGCCGGGACCGGTTTTGTTTGGCAGAACAATGGGTTCTCGGCGGCGGCGCTAGCGCCCCTTGTCGCCAGCGCCCCTGCCGCACTTTACACGCTGGATTACATTGATTACGACGTGACGCCCGGCGACGGCTGGGTGGGCTTAGGCAATGTCAATATAAACGTGACGCCGACGCCGCCGACGATATGGAGCGGCCCCGCGATTACGTTCACCAAGGCCGACTACACCGACTGGACGCTCGCGGAGAATCAGGACCGAATCACCGACAATGTCTGGATCACCCGCGGGAACTCGCAGCAGATATTCAACATCGCGGCAGAGGCCGCTGCCGGTGGCTGGGAAACTGACAGCCCACTGGATACTGAATGGGCTTGGCCTGGGCAATTCGGGAACTCTTCCGACCCGGCGGATTTCAAGGCGGCCAATTATGCCGCTCTGAATTACGGACATTTTGACCTCGTTGAGGGTGGTTGGGTTGCCGGAATTGTTGGCGTTCCGGGCGTCGTGCATCTGATCTCCGACGACATTTACATCGAGGTCACGTTCACGAGTTGGACACAGGGAGTTGATGGAGTTGGCCAAGGAGGCGGTTTTTCCTACATGAGGAGCACCGAGGCTCCTGGTCTGATCTGGTCGGGCGGCTCTTCCGAGTGGAGCACTGCCGCGGCGAATTGGAATGGCGACGCCGACTATTTCGAGAATGGCAAGAGCGTGCTGTTCGACGACACCAACACCGGCTCGACCACAGTGGACATTTCCGGGGCCGATGTCGCTCCCTCGAAAGTGATCTTCAGCAACACGGCGGCGGGCCTTGGAACCTACACCTTACAGGGAACCAATGGCATCACCGGCGCCACCGGGCTTACCAAGAGCGGCGACGGCACGCTGATCATCGAAAACATAAACACCTATGAGGGCGGCACGACGCTCTACGACGGCAACCTCCAGATCGCCGCGCTCAATAGTCTGGGCAGCGGCGACATCGACTTCCGGGGTGGGACACTGCAATGCAATTCCACCCTCGACGTCTCCAGCAGAATCCCGACCGTCGTCGTCGGCCAGGCGGCGAAGATCGACACCAACGGCAACGACGTTGAGTTCGGCTCGGCCATCGACGGCGCAGGTGGTTTGGGCAAGTTGGGCTATGGCACACTCACGCTGGCTGTGGCGAACACCTATACCGGCCCAACCACGATTGGCGACGGCGGCACGCTGAAGCTGGGACACTCGCTCGCGCTGCAAAACAGCACGTTGGACTATGCCGCCGCGGGCGGCCCGATCGACTTCGGAACCCTTACCGCCGCCACGTTAGGCGGCCTGACCGGTGACAAGGACATGGTCCTGGAGAATTCCGAAGCGGTGCCCGCGGCCGTGGCCCTGACCGTCGGCCAGAGCAACGCCGACACAGAGTATGGCACAACGACTACCGATGAGTTTGGCACGATCATTACCGGCGTTCTCAGCGGCACAGGTTCGCTGATCAAGGTCGGCACCGGAACGCTGAGTCTTAATACAAACGACTACCAGGGCGGCACGACGCTCAAGGATGGCATCATCCGATTCAGAGCTGCCAGTCTTGGCACCGGCAACATCACCTTCGAGGGTGGAACCCTGCAATATCGCGGCCATGGCACCGACATCTCCGGCCGGATCAATCCGGTCGCCAGCGGCCAGATCGCGAAGATCGACACCGACGGCAACGATGTCCAGTTCAACACGGGCATCAGTGGTGACGGCGGTTTGGCCAAGTTGGGTAGCGGCACCCTCGCGCTTAACGTCGCGAACACTTACAACGGCGACACGACGATTGGCGGCGGCACGGTCCAGATCGGCAACGCCGGCAGCCTGGGCGGCGGCAACATCGACTTCCAGGGCGGCACGCTGCGATATGCCACGGGGCTGAATACGGACATCTCCGGCAAAATCCCGACCGTCGCCGTCGGCCAGGCGGCGAAGATCGACACCAACGGCAACGACGTCCAGTTCGGCACGGGCATCGGCGGCGAAGGAGGCCTGACCAAGTTGGGCGATGGCAAGCTCACCCTTGCGGTGGCGAACACCTATACCGGCAGCACGACGGTCAACGCCGGCACGCTGGATATCAACACCGGAACGGTTGCTGACCTGCAAGTTCACGCCGGCACAGTGAACATCGGTTCAGGCGTCACGGCGAACACGGCCGGTCTTTACGCCGGCACCGTCAACGCCGGCACCAACGCACTGGCGATTACCGACACATTGACCACCGGCGGCGGGACCAAGATGGTGTACACGGGTGGCACCTCCTTTACAGCCAGCGGTGCGAACATCCGCGACGACAGCGTCGCGCGCACCCTCACGCTCTCGGGCGGTGTGCTTAGCCTCAGTTCAAGCGGTGTTAGCGTGGCGGACCTGCCCGCTGGCGTGACGATTTGGCTGGACGCCTCGAATGTTGACGGTTTCGGCAACTCTACAGTGACCAATGGCGTTGCGGTCGAGACATGGGTCGACAACTCGGGAATAGGCAATAATGCGACGCAGACGGAAGCAGCGAGGCAACCCATTTTCGTTGCAACCAGCGACCTCAACAGCCAACCCGCGCTGCGGTTCGACGGCGCCAGCGACCGAATGATGCTCGGCGACCTGAGTGAGCAGTTCCCGACCGCGGCCACTTTCTTTGCGGTGATAAAGCCCGACAACGACACAATGTACAGTGCATTCGGCAACCGCGCCAACGATGAGCGATGGAGGGGCGGTACTTGGGATGAATGCACACCGGGTCCGTTCCGAACTGGCCGTGCCACCTACAATCCGGCTTCCAATGCTCCTACCGAAGGCGTGCATGTCTTCGCTTTTGAGAGTAACAGTTCTGAGTATCACATGGCGGTTGACGGCCTGCGAAGTCCCAACCTGGGGGCGGATTACAACAGCGGCAGTGGTCAGGACTGGGTGATCGGCACAAGGATTGATACTGACAATAACGCCGTTTTTAGGGGCGATATTGCCGAGTTTATCTTCTTCAACACCGCGCTGACCCAGGAAGAGATGAACATCGTCGGCGGGTATCTGGCGACGAAGTATGGAATTACATCAAGCTACACCGACAACGGTGAAATAAGCGTTCAGCACGCGATCAATCTGCCCGACACGGCTATCACCGTCACCAGCAGCAGCACACTGGCTACGACAGTCGGCCTTGGCATCAACAAGCTGGGCAACCTGACGCTTATGGGCGGCGCCGAACTGACCCTCAGCGGGGACACCGTGAGCTTCGCCAGCCTGACCCTGGACGGCGCAGGCGCCTCGTCGATCGCGGCGGGCGGGAAGATCTCGCTCCGCATCGGCGACGTGGACGTTGCCGCCGACCAGTCGCTGACAGTGGGCACGCCCATCGTCGACGGCGACACGCCGACCGCGCTGACCAAACTCGGCGACGGCACGCTTACGCTCATTGCGAAAAACA
>Ga0265596_1000983_pt1 | contig 14367 bp, 14 predicted proteins | sample saktaG_FD_190143 | JGI IMG/M metagenome (GOLD analysis project Ga0265596, IMG submission 190143) | Saline water microbial communities from Sakinaw Lake, British Columbia, Canada - sak_2013_06_06_60m | ecosystem: Environmental > Aquatic > Non-marine Saline and Alkaline > Saline ...
TATCTGCAGTAGTATAACCTAAACAACTAATAATATTAATTATATTTTCCCAATCTAAAGAAGGATAACCTGATTTATTGCAAAAATTATCCCAAGGAGGATAACTCCAATTAGCCATTGGAGGTTCATTAATATTATAAAAATATGATTGATTGTTCTGAACTACATTACAATCAGAAACTGCTAAACCTCCTCCTGAACATTTACCAGGTCCCCCAGAATAATTATTCCAATAACAATTCTCTATCCATATTGGAGTAAAACTAGCATACCCAACAAGATTACCAATATTTGTTGAAGAGGCATTATTAATAATCATATTTGTAAATGAATTATGTATATATGCTCCAAATACCTCGTCAGCATAACCAAGTAAACCTCCAACCCCCGCATTCCCAGTAATATTCCCTACAGAATAAGAATTATCAATATCTCCTGTAATGGTATACCCTACTAAACCTCCCACATAATTAGATGCACTTGCATTAATTGTCCCATAAAAATAAGAATTATTTATTCTACCATCCCCGTGGCCCACTAAACCTCCAATGTAAGCATTACCACTAAAAGCACTTTGAATAGAGCCCGTTACATAAAGATTAAACAAGTTTCCACTGCTACCGGTCGTTCCTCCAACTACTCCCCCAATATTAACTTGGCCAGATATATTAATATTAATTAATCTTAAATTAGAAACATTTGAATTAGTGTTCACAACTCCAAACAATCCAACATAATTAGTGCTTGGCATGTTTATAGTTAAATTCCCAATAGTATGATTAGCTCCATCAAAATTTCCAGTAAATTTATTTGTAGCATCACCAACAGGTTGAAAACCAGCTCCTCCATTCCAATTAACAGTATCTGAACAACTTACATTTGAACCAAGAGCATAATTAATTCCAAGATTATTCTCCATTCCTTGCAATTGCTTACATGTAGTTATATTACTAGAATTAAATATTTCTATTTCTCTTGTTTCAGTACTATTTATATTTCCAACACTATCATTAACAGTAATATTATAATAATAAATACCCAAACTTAAACTTGTCCAATTAATTACTCTCTGATTATTTATATAACTAGTTGTATTAACCTCGCCTCTAGATGAATTATATAATGAAAATATTATAGTGTCTTCACTAATTTCTGTAATTGAAACATTTACAAATATATTTGTGTTTGGTGTTGCAGAATTATTTGAAAGAGTTGGATTACTAAAATCAATCAAAGGATACACACTATCTTTAAAGAAAGTCACACTCTCACTATCATTAATATTCCCAGTACTATCATTACAATAAACACTCCAAGTATTTGAACCCTCCAGACTTTCCAAGTCAGTCCAATTCACACCAGCAACAACAATGCTTGAATTATCACTTCCATTATTCCACCAACAATAACCTGCTTCACTAACAGTATAATTAAGAGCACTTACATTAACATCATAAGTATCATTAAGAGGATAGATTATGTTTACGTCTGGATTTATTGAATCGCCTCCACTAGCTGTAAAATTACCATATTTTATTGTGTAATAGTTTGAACCTGAAGTTCCAGTTACATAAGTATTATTAGAAGAATCAACTGCGATTCCATAAGCAGTCCCTGTAACCTCAGTTATATTCCAAATTTCACTACCTGTAGAATTATATTTTATTGTGTAGTATTTAGAATTTGCCACTCCTGTAACATAAACATTATTATCAGAATCTACTGTAATTCCATAAGCAGAATCCTGATTCCCACCATTATAAGTTGCATTCCACAATTGCCCTCCTGTTGAATTGTATTTTATTGTATGATAATCAAAATTTGCTCCATTATTAACAGAACCTGTAACATAAACATTTTCACTAGAATCAACTGCTATTCCATAAGCTGTATCAGTACCACTTCCAGAATCATAAGTTGTATTCCATATTTCACTACCACTAGAATTATATTTTATTGTAAAATAAACACTATACATACCCAAATCTCTTGTTCCCGTAACATAAACATTTCCAGAACTATCGACTGTTATCCCATATGCAGACGAGGCTGGACCAGTAGCATTCCAAACCTGCCCCCCAGTTGAATTATATTTTATTGTATAATACTTATCTTCTGAACTTCCAGTAACATAAGAGTTTCCTAAAGAATCTACTGTTATTCCATACGCATAAGTACCTATATTTCCACTATTATGAGTTACATTCCAAATATAATTCCCATTTAAATCATACTTCAAAGTGTTCCAGACACGATAAGTTACAGGGCCCCCCCTACTAGAAAACCCAGTTACATAAACATTACTTGAATTATCTACAGCAATTGATTTAGCATAATTATAAGCATTATTATCATCATAACTAACATTCCAAACATATCCTCCTGTTGAATTATATTTAATAGTAGTATAATTATAAGGACCAGATCCGGGTGTATATCCAGTAACATAAACATTATTATCAGAATCAACAGCAACACTTTTAGCAGTTCCTATGGGCCCTGTCACATTCCAACTTTGATTAGGAGCAAATTCCTCTGGATCCACAATATAATCAAACTCAACTCCTTCCCCAAACACCCTTAAATCAAATGTATCATAACTTTCATCCTCACCCAAATTACTCAAATAAATTTTATACCCATCCTCCTCATCAACATCTTCAAATCTTGCAATTTCTTCATTATCATCTTCTCTATAAACTCCTATTTCAGAACTTCTTCCACCAACCCCTCGAGCATAAATAGTAATATCTCTCTCTGAAGTTAAATTTTCTTCAAAAGTTACTCTAACATATTCATTATTACTAATCACATTACTCCAATTATCATCTTGTTCTTTAACAGAATCATAAATATCATCTAAAAACTCTCTGTTTTCATCTAAGTGCTGTGCTTTAATAATTAAGATAATAAGAGTTGGGTCTAAATAAACAATATCTCCAACTTCTGCTTCTCCATTAAAATCTTTTTCAATATAAACAGTTACAGTATTTTCATATTCTATATCTTGCACTTCTGTATCAATTCCAATTATTTTTCCAGTTATTCCATAAAATCCATAAAAAAGCTTAACAATCATTCCAGTAATACTTTCTTGTTCTTCAACTTGTTCTTCTAACTCATCAGATTCTAATTCTTGCTCAACTTCTTGTTCTTCCTGCTCATTTACCTCACTTACATTTTCCTCACTCTCTTCACTTTCAGATTCATTTTCACTTATCTCATCAACAGTTTCATTAACAATTTCAGTAATATTTTCAGTTTCAGTTATGTTAAACTCAGTAATATTAATTTCACTCTCATTAAACTCTTCAGTAATATTCTCAACTTCAGTTATATTTTCATCAATTATAATCTTAATCTCACTTTCATTAATCTCCACTACATCAATCTCTTCTGTAACATTCTCATCAATTGTGAGATTAATTTCAATATCAGTAATATTCATCTCAGACACATTTATATCTGTAATATTAATCTCTGTCTCGTTTATTTCACTAATATTAAAAATTATTTCATCAATTTCACTAACATTAATAGCATAAGTTATATTCCTAATAGTAAGATTTTTAACATCTATTTTAAGTGCAGGAGATTCTATTCTTACAGTATAACCTGCATCTACTAAATCCTGAAAAGAAAGCAAATTATTACCAATTCTTAATGTATTTTCATTATAAACCTTTATTTTTTTATCACTTGTAACATCAATTTTAGCCATAAAATTCAAATCATTTAATTTTACTTTATAACCCCATTTATATTCAGGCTCTTCTTCTTGAGAATCTTCTAAGATAACAGTTTCATCCACAATTATCTCAAAATCCTCTGCTTCAATAACAGTTTTATCTTCAATTTCCTCAATTTCTGTTTCTGTGAGTTCCTCAACCTTTTCCTGTATTTCTTCAATATCTATTTCTATAACATCAGATCTACTCTCATTACCAACTTCTGTTTCATTACTAGTTTCATTATCACCTACAGCAATAACATTACCACTAATTCCCGGAACACTTTCTAATTGTTCCATATCTAAATCTTCAGATATCTCTGCTACAACTCCTTCAACAAAATCACTATAATTTAATAAATCAAAATATAATCTTAAATTACCCTTTCCAAGAGCAAAATCCATTCGTTTATTTTTATTTTTATTTTTTATTTCACCAGAAATATTTTTTGGTTCTCGAATTTCTAAATCAATTGTTTTTTTATCAAATTCTTGATTAATAATTTCATTTTCCTGACCACTAATAATCAAACTTGCTTCTTCCAGAGCGAGTTTATTTTCATTTATAACAAATCCAACAAATCCTGAAACAGATTCATTGGTTAATGAAAATCCCACTGCTAAAATTAAAACTCCAAGAACAACAAAAGCTAATAAGAAAAAAATTAATCTCTTATTTACTTTTTTTTCAGAAACCTTATTACTTTTCTCAGGCCCAGAAACAAATCTTGTTTTTACCTCACCATTTTCTCTATAACTCTCATAATAATACGGACCAAAAGTCTTACCATTTCTTTTTATATATTTCTTATACACCATTTTTTTGTTTTCTTTTTCTCTTTTTATCGAAAGTTTTATATAGTTTTAATGTTTATTATTATTGAGATAGGGGAACAGGACCTGACGAACCCCAGACTTGATCTGGCTAGTAGGATAGACGGACCTACTTACCCTATTCTTTTTACAATAATTATTTAACATTCTTTAATCGCTCTATGTTTAAAATATTATCAAGAATAAGACTAATTTGATATTCAGGAGTATTTTTTCTTAATTCACTTTCTTTCATTACTTCTGTTTTTCCTGTATCAACAATATTAACAAGCTTTTTGAAATTAGAATATTCGTGATTATCAACAGAGATTAAGATTAAACAGTTTTCATTCTTTTTCAAAAAATCTAAAACATCAGAATAAATCTCTAAATTTTGCCTCATTTCCTTAATTTTTATTTTAACAAAATAAGAAAAAATATCCTCTCTTTTTATAGTATTTTTAATATTTTTTAAATACAAACCCTTATTCCTTGCATCCTTAAAATGTCTAAACCTAGAAATTTTTGATAATATTTTTTTAAAATTCTCTCTTTCTAAAATCATATATCCAATTAAATTTTTAGAGTAATCTATATAAATATAATAATCAAATTCTTTTTTTGTTTTTTTATACACCATCTTTTATTCTTTTTTCTCCTCTTCTTTTATCGAAAGTTTTATATACCTCTATCCCTTTTGTTTATAGTAAGGGTTGCCTGGAGGAGCTGTGTGGACTTTGCCGAAGCACAGCATAATCGGGTTTGTGGCTTTGGCCAACCACCCTTGCATTTTATTTTTTAAACTCAAATAAAACATTTTCTATCATCTCCTTTGATATCAATTGTGAAGCATGCCTTTTCCTACGAAAAGTTCTCAAAGCAAATTTATGTGCTCTAGATTTAGGTTCATCTCCCTGTCTAACTAATATTTTAATATCTTGCAAATAATCATTCTCTTTAAACAAAAGAGGAAGAAGATTTTTTAAAACTCTAAAATCAACATCCTTACAAATCTTAATTTCATTAATATTTTCTAATTCATTATTAATAAGATAATAAATTAAAATAAAGTGTAATTTTTCTATTAAATTATTAATTTGTCCCCCATATTTTTTTATTATTTCTTTTTTATCTTTGCTCCTTAAAAAAACACTTTTTTCAATTCCATTTTCTCTCCTGAATCCAAGAGCAGAATCATAATTAAGCTGTTGAATCTGTCCACTTATATCAATTTCAATCTTCATTTTTATACACCATTTTTTCTCCTCTTCTTTTATTGAAAGTTTTATATAGTTTTAATGTTTATTATTATTAAGATAAGGGAACAGGACCTGACGAACTCTAGACTTAATCTGGTTAGTAGGATAGACAGACCTACTTACCCTATTCTTTTTATAATAATTATTTATCATTTTTAATATCAACTACCTTCCAATAACCTCCTTTTTTACTTCCAATTCTTTTAAGAATCCCTTTACCTTTAAGCTTTTTAAGATTCCACTCAACTCCTCTTCTTGTTAAACCTGTCTTTTTAGATATTTCTTCCTGTATAATTGTTGGATTTTCTTTTATTAAATTTATAATTTTTTCCACAGTTTTTTCCACAGTTTTTTCCACAGTTTTTTGGCTAATATCTGATCTTTCAAATATTATTCTAAAAAAACCATTAGTTTCAAACCTAACTTTAAGATTTCTTTCTTTAATTAATTTTTTTATCCTATTTATACCAGAACCTATTTTTTCAATTAAACCAATTCTATGAAGAATATTAAATATAATTGGATTTCTAGATAAACTTATTTTACCTAAATCTTTTTTATCAAAAAGAAGTTTACCTTTATTATATATTTCAATTCTGTCATCAAATATCTCAACAAAGATTCCTACTCCCTTTTCAAAATAATCTCTATGTGCTAAAGAATTAAGTAAGGCTTCTTTCAAAGCTTCTTCAGGAATTTCAAGAATCTCTTTTCTAGGACCTCCTCCTTCAATCTTATATTCTAATCTTAAATGTTGTTTTAAAAAATTCAATGAGTCATTATAATTACTAATTAAATCTGTTTTGAAATCTTTTCTATCAATTATATTAACCCTTTCTTTTCCTTTATACAAAACACAAGTTACAAAATTCTGCCTTATAAATTTTTCAATATTTTTTCCAAAAAATAAAACTCCTGCATTGTTTAACTTAAAAGAATTATCTATTTTTTTCCCAAGAGATAAATTAATTAAAATTTCAGTAATTTTATTATTTTTAGATAATCTATTATCTATTAAAAATTGGTTAAATTTATCTTTATCAAAATCTTCTGGAAATTTAAAATCCTCATTCATCTGTTCATCAAACCTGACTCTCCCAATTTCTGTTACAAACTTCATTATTTCATCTCTAGATAATTTCTGAGAATTTGGGCCCTCTCTAATAAAAAATCCTAAAGAACATTGATAAGGTTTATTTTCACCTTCTAAAACATTAATTATCAATACATTATCAAAATGTTCTAAATTGATTTTAACAAAAGGATCACACTTTCTTGCAATATCTTGAATCTGTGATTTTAATTTATTAGTTATTTTAATTCCTTTTATCCTACCATCATCACTAATTCCTAAAAAAATTCTTCCACCTTTAGAATTAACAAATGCCACAATCTCTTTAGCTAAACTCTTGCTATCAAAACTCTCTTTAAACTCTATTTTTAATCCTTCTCCTTGCTCTAAAATAAAATCCATTTCCTCTTTTTTCATTTTTTCTCTTTATTCTACCTCTTTCAAATATTTTTCAAAAACTTCTTTTTTCATCTTAAACATCTTTTTTATAATCTCTTTCCCTTGTTCAAAATCAACTTTTGTTCCATAGTAATTAACTCCATTCCTAATATATCTAAACCTATCAAAACTATTAAAATCAAAATCAGAAACTAATGATTTTAATAGCTCTCCTAAACATAAATGAGAAGTAACCTTATAACTTTTTAAAATACAAAATGCTTCTAAAATTTCTCTTAAAGAATCATAAGCCATTGATAAATATGCAGAAATATTTACAGAATCAATTTTTGCTGATATAACTGTTCTTTCTTTAATATCAGACATCTCTATTAAAGATTTTATTAATTCATTATTTATTCTTGTTTTTTTAATAAAACCTTTTTTATAGCAATCTTCTAAATCCATTTTATTTTACCTTGCAAAACAATTCCATTTAATACATTATTAATTAAATGTTCATTTTTCAAATCTTTTAAATTTTTAATATTAAAAATTTGTATTTCTTTGTTTAATTTTTTTTCAAATTTTTTTAGCTCAGGAAATTTATTTGTCTTCTCAGAAACAATTACTAAATCAATATCACTATCTTTAGTATCAAAACCATCAGAAGCAGAACCATATAAAACAATACAAGGTTTAATATAATATTTATTTAAACTCTCAATTAACCCACTATCTTTTAATTTTTGCATATTATAAAAAACTTTAATATTTCTATAAATATCACTATCTACATCTGCTTTATATAAATTATAGTTTCTATCTTTTTTTTCTTTTAATACTCTTTTTTTTGAAAAATTTTTTAATTCTTTACTAGCAGTTGCAGGAGCAATTTTCAAGATTCTAGCAATTTCTCTAACATTAAACTCCCTATGAGAATCTTCTAAAAATACTTTCAAAATGTTTAATTCTTTGAACATATGTTTAATTAAATGAACAATACTTTATAAATCTTGTCATTTCCTCTTTTTTTCATTTTATCCTTCCCTTATTTTGTAAGGTAATCAATATAATTAAGTTTCATTAACCCTTTCCAATAAAACCTCAACTCTTTTTGTAAGAGAACTTTGAATAATTAAATTTTCCAAAGGAAAACACATCAAAGTTCATCTTAGATAATTTTGAACTCCTTATTTTTTCAAAATTTTCGTAAGGTAATTTTATAAATTAATTAAGAGAAGTGTGTTTAAATATGTTGTTGTAAAAAGAATTTGAAATCTATAAAAATTAAGGATTATTTATATCTATTAATTTTTTTGACTCTATCTTTTTATGAGGAATAGGATTTACAGATTTTGGCAAATCAAGTGAAGAAGGATCACTTACTTGCTTTCCATCTAACTCAGTAACAATAACGTCTCCATTAAAAATACAAAATCTCTCAAGACCTTCACCTCCTGCAATATCTTCAGAATGAATTTCAGGAGATACTAGAGGATCTACTATGTTATCCACATAACTTTTATATCCTATTGTGGATAAATATGTTAATCCAAGAAATGCAGTAGCAATATACAAACTTTTTCTTAACATTTTATTTCTTCAATTATAAATAATAATTTATTTGTTATGATAATACTAATATTTGTAAGTTTTTAAACTTTTATATAAAACAGACCATATTTTTATTACTTGAAGATACTAATAAAATCACTCAACCAAATCTATTGTATCTCCATTAATCCTAACAATCTCATCCAAAGTAAAAGAAGGAGGATTATACTCTCCTACATGACCATATATTCTAATAGGTTCTGATAATCCTTTATCTCCAATTTCCTCAACAAATTTTTCCATTTTTTTACATTCTTTTATATTATACTGGTCAATTTTTCCTTTAACTAAATAAACTCTAGAGCCAGGCATTCCTTTAATCCACATATTAAAAAAATTAAAATCAGGATTTCTATCATAATTATATTGGATAGAAGATGGAAATCCTTCTACAATTACTTTCATTCCCTTATATCTATTAAGATCATTCATTACATCATTTATATTCAAAACTTTCCTTTTTGAAGAACTAACCGCTCCCTTACCCCTATTCACATTATAACAACCTAAAGGAATTAATACTATTGCTCCTAATGCTCCCAACCCCAACATCTTCCTCCGACTAATTATTCTTTCATCTACCATAAAAAATCCAAATATCCTAGATTTTTTAAACCTTTCTATCAACCCAAAATTGTATAATCCAGGGACATATTAGGCTATGCAGTAAAATCAGTAAAATGATTTTCATTTACTAACTAAAAGTAGCAACCCGCAAACTTTAAATAACCTTTTTTTCTGTTTTTAGTAGCATTTAAATATTGCACTAGATTATATACATTAAAATGGCACAAGAAAAAACAAACAATGATAATGATTCTAAGAATATCAAGAATAATCCCAATAACCATGATTCTGGCAATAATAATCATAAACCAATTGAGGCAAGTTTAGATGATAGAAAATATCAAAATCCAAATCTTCCTGCAAATGCACCAAACATGCCTGATTCTAAGGATGAAAAAGAGATGCAGAAAGTTCGAGAGAGGCTTGATAGTTTGAAAAAATTTATTTGTTCTAAATTTAAGTTTGTTAATGCAATTGGAATAATTCCACCTCAGGCAGCAGATATGCTTGATGATGAAAATGAATTAACACCTGAAGAAAAAAAAGAAAAACCAATGCATTTGTTAGTTGTTTTACCTGATGATAAGGAAAAAGAATTTAATCAAGTTAGATTAGAGATTATTAAAAAAATTAAAGATGATAAACAGAAAATCTGGTTAAATTTATTTTTAGAAAAAGATTTATGGGAAATTGCTATGGATAGTAAATTTAATATTATAGAAGCTATTGGGATGGCATTTCCTCTTTTTGATAAAGGAATTTTAGGTGCTTTAAGAGTTGCACAGATTCATAAAAGTTTATGTTTAAAGAAATTTGAAAAATATGTTTATAGTTATGTTGTTGGAGGAAGTTTAGTAAGAGGAGAGACAGTCAAGACAAGTGATGTTGATGTTTATATTATAATTGATGATACTGATGTTAAGAGAATGCCTAGATTAGAGTTAAAAGATAAGTTAAGAAATATTATTTATTCTTATGTTATGCAGGCAGGTGAATTAGCAGGTGTAAAAAATAAATTAAGTCCGCAGGTTTATCTTTTAACAGAGTTTTGGGAAGGTGTAAAAGATGCTAATCCTATTTTTTATACTTTTTTAAGAGATGGTGTTCCCTTGTATGATAGAGGAGGATTCTTGCCTTGGAAATTATTATTAAGAATGGGTAAAATCAAACCTTCGCCAGAATCAATTGATATGTTTATGTCAATGGGTGATAAAACAAAAGATATGGCTAATAGAAGATTAATGGATATTGTTATGGGAGATATTTATTATGGTGTTTTAACTCCTTCACAAGCTTTGTTAATGTTATATGGATTGCCTCCAACAAATGTTTATGAGACAGTTAAAGAATTTAAAAGAATTTTTGTTGATAAAGAAAAATTAATTGAAAAAAAATATTCAGATATTTTAGAAGAGATTGCAATAAAATATTTTAAAGGTTATGAACATGGCAAGGTTAAATCTGTAACAGGAAAAGAAGTTGATAAATTAATGAAAGATTCTGAAGATTATTTAAAAAGATTAAAAGAATTGCGAGGAGAACTTGAAAAAAGAATGAATCAAAAAACTTTTGAAGAAATTTACTCTAATGTTTTTAAGATTTTGAAAAGTTTATTTGGAAACAAAACTGAAAATGTTTTAGTTAATGAATATGAGAAAGAGATTGTTAATAAAGCAAAAGGAAATCCTAAATTTATACATACTTTAAATGAATTAATTGATGTTAAGAAAAAATATAAAACTAAGAAAGCTCCGAGTAAATATGCTTTTGAAAGATTAAGAAAAGATAGTGTTTATTTGGTTCAAGAGTTGATTGAGTATGGGCAGAGAAAAGAATTAGGCTTGTTGCAGAAAGCAAAAGTTGTTTTAAGTGTTAATGGAAAACCTTATGATTTGTTTTTAACTAAACCTAGTTTTTTAGTTAATGAAACAGGTGTTAAAAAAATTGAAAGTGATAAGATTGTTGATTCAGATGCTAATGAGTTAAATCAGGTTTTAGCTAATTATAAAGGTGGAAGAGTTGTTTTAGATGCTGAGTTATTGAAAGTTTTGAAAAAAGAATTTGGAAAGTTTGATGTTGGGTTGTGAGGGTTTGGGAAGTTTTTGATTTGAGTTGAGGAGTTTGATTGGGTTTTAATTTATTTCTTTTAAGTAATTAAAAGGATTTTAATATGTGCTTTATTTAATAAAAAAATGAGAAGAATAGATTTTGATTCACTTATTGAAAGTCTTACTAAATCTGAATATGAAGCTTTGAATAATAAAGGTTTTGCAAAAATCTTTAGAAGAAATACTCCTCTTTATTTTGATTTATGTTTGAGTATTGCTAAATTAGGGGAGATTGGTGTTGCTAGATTAAGAAAATTAGAAGAGAGTTTATTAAGGGCAAGGATTGTTAGTGAAGGTGATTTAGATAAAACAAGAAGTATTTATAATAGATATTTAAGGGATCAGAGTACTTTTTCAGCAAATGATTTTAAAACCCTTATTCGGGTTTGTTATTCTGCTAAAAGAATTATTTATGAAAGGGGTTATTAAAATAGTTTTATTAAATTAACATCCTTAAGAATATGGTATCATTAATATTACATAAGCTAAGCTTTAGGGAGCAGTTCTAGCTGTATTCTTGAAGAGATAATAAAAGAAACCTATACATTTATGCGTGGGAGGATGTCACTTATTCTGGAATACTTTCTATAATTGATTTTTGTTTTAGATTATCTATTAATTCTTGATTTTGTTCTTGAGTAATATCTTCAATATTTCTAAAATGTTTTCCATCTTTACTTCTAAGAACTTCTTCATTCCCATCTCTTAATTCTACTAAAAGATGTAATGGTTTATTTTCATTTCCTTTTTCTAAATAACCTGTTCTAACTTGAGGTTGTTTTTCAATTAAATCTAAGTAAGAAGGTTCTGAAGAAGATTTTCCAATATAGGTTCCAGCAAATAATAATCCTACTGAGACTCCTGCCCATAATATATGGGAGTAATATTTTCTATCCCTAATTTTATCTAAAAATGGCATTGACATAAATATAACCTTCAATAGGGATTTAAAAAGATTTATTTAATAGAACAGAAGCTTTTTAAACCTAATCTTTCTAACATTTTTATGAAAGGAAAAGTTATACAATTTCGAAGAGGATTAAAAAGAATCCATGAAAGGCATTTTATACTAGATGTAGGTATGAAATCTAGAGATGAAACTAATAAGTTTATTGATAAAAAAGTTGTCTGGACTTCGCCTGCTGGAAAAGAAATTAAAGGCAGGATTTCAAGTGCTCATGGAAATAAAGGTCTTGTTCGTGCAATATTTGAAAAAGGTCTCCCTGGACAAGCTCGGAATAATGAAGTGGAGGTTGAAGAATAAAATGTTAGGTGATTTATTTAAAGGTTCAAAAAATTTAAGAAATTCAAATTCAGGAAATTTAGAATGCCTTATGGCTAATTCATGTTTTATGGCTACTAATTGTGTTCAAGACCCTTATTCATGTACTTTTTTAAAATCTCTCTCAGAAGGAGATTTAGGGAGAGGATATAGTCCTAAATCTGATTATGGATCAGGCATATTGGAAGAATCTATTGGAACTGGAGATTACTCTTCTTCTGTAATAGATTATTTAAATCTTGGAAAGAATAATTCAACACTTGGAGATTATTCAGAAAGTTCAAGTAGAAGTTCATATGGGAGTATGAAATCTATTGGTGATAATTTAAAATATGGAAATGAGGAGGCTGATAAGTATACTGACTTAAGTCAAGCTGCTTAAATAAAAAATAGCAAACAGAATAAATTAAATGGTAGGAAATTATCAATTAAATAATCGGTATGTGGGAGGTTTATTGCCTCAAAAAGAAATTAGTGGACTTGAGTATTCAAGTAATCCCTGGATTAATGGAGGTTATGAAAATAATAAAAATGATATAGGCGCATTTCATGGGCCTTATGATAATTAATAGATATAAAACAAAAAATGGTAACAAAGAAATTAAAAATTTCTAGCTACCATTTTTAAAACACAAATAAAAAATGGCAACAACAAGAAAAGCATTAGCATATTCAAAAAGAAAACCTGTTGTTAATACTCGAAGAAGTAAAAAACAACAGCTTAGTTATATTAAAACAATTCCTCCTCAAAAAATTGTTAAATTTAATATGGGAGATTATCAGGGTTTTGAAAAAGGAAAATATAAAATTAAAATAACTCTTTCTGCTGGGGAAAATATTCAAATAAGGGATTTGGCTTTAGAGGCAATTAGGCAGTCATTAAATAAAGATATGACAAAATTATTTCAAAAGAACTTTTTTTTCAGAGTTAATGTTTATCCTCATAATATATTGAGAAACAATAGGATTTTTTCAGGAGGAAGTAAAGGAGAGAGAGTTCAAACAGGAATGAAACATAGTTTTGGAAGTCCTGAAGGTCGTGCAGCAATTGTTAAAAAAGGCAGGCCTGTTTTTACTGTTTATTTTAATGGTGATGAAAACTTGCCAAAAGTAAGATTATTTTTTAAAAAAGCTACTCCTAAAGTTCCTTGCAAAGCTGTTGTTAAAGTTGAGAAGATGGAGGGGTAGTTTTATTTTTAAATAAATATAAATGCATAACTATTAAAGTCTAATAAATTTCTTTAAGAATTAATACTATTTAAAATACATTATTTGGAGTTATTCGTGGAGTTGACTTTACCGCAATTTTTCTTTAATTTACAGTTACAACAAATACCTGAATTATCAGACCATTCATTTGTTCCATAACAGTTTTTTAGTAATTGTTTTTTTTCTAATTCACTTTTAACCATTAACAAGTTAATTCACTTCGTTCATGACCATAACTAATCCAACCTACCAATCTGTTATCAACCCCTTATCTTTTTTGGGGGGAGGTTTAACATAAGCTATCAATTCCATCCTCTCATAACAACAAGGAC
>Ga0265596_1000984_pt1 | contig 14357 bp, 6 predicted proteins | sample saktaG_FD_190143 | JGI IMG/M metagenome (GOLD analysis project Ga0265596, IMG submission 190143) | Saline water microbial communities from Sakinaw Lake, British Columbia, Canada - sak_2013_06_06_60m | ecosystem: Environmental > Aquatic > Non-marine Saline and Alkaline > Saline ...
TGACTGATATTATTCCCTCATCGGGAAACATATTGAACACCAATTTAGAGGCAATTTCATTACCCGGACATTTTTTCGATATGATTGGCATAAAAACACCGGATAATATTGTATTTATTGCCGATAGTCTTATTTCAGAGGAGATCATCAACAAATACCATCTCTTTTTCCTTTATGATGTCAAGGCACATCTGGAAACTTTACAGAAACTAAAGACCATAAAAGCGGAAGTATTTATTCCGAGTCATGGTACTCCCACTCCCTCTATCGAGAAGCTTATTACTATAAATGAAAATAAGATTAAGGAGATTATCTCTACAGTTTTATCATATTGTGAAAGACCTGCAACATTTGACGAAATACTTTCTCGGATATGCAAGAAATACAAAATAGATTTGAATGCCAATCAATACGTACTTATTTCCAATACCATAAAATCCTATCTATCCTTTCTTGGTGAAGAAGGGAAATTGGGGATGTCTTTTTCTGAAGGAAGTGTCTTTTGGAAGAAGAAAGACTTTGAAGGGGTGTAAATAAATAGGATGTGTCCTTATTTAAATTAATTGAGGGAGATTTTGATTATTATAAAATTACTTTTCCAATTACCACTACCCAGAAAACTACCCAGAAAACTACCCAGAAAATCATTGCGTTAATTGGAAAAAGCCCTGAAATAAGTCGTAAAGAACTTGCAGAAGTAATTGGTCTAACCGAAGATGGGATTAAATATCATCTTAAAAAAATGCAGGAAAAAGGAATATTAAAAAGAATCGGTCCTGCAAAGGGCGGATACTGGGAGGTTGTCGAGAAATAATAAATAGGGACTACGGAGGATTCAAAGAACCACATTACCTTACTCAACTACCAGAGAGAACCAACCTCGAGCGGGAGTAATGGGAAGAACAGAGGATAAAAGTTATTGTTAATTAAAAACAATACAATTTTCCAAAAAAAGAAGGACTTTTAACAATCAATATAGTATATAGATAACAGTTTGATTTATACAAAATCACAATTTTTCTTAAAAAAATTAAGAAAAATCAAACTTTTTTCAATTATTTTCAATTATTTTCCTAATTATTGCCATACAGTAGTCACACCACTGTGATACAATTACAAAAATACTTCTTTATGTTCCCTCTCCCCCGGAGGGAGAGGGCAGGGTGAGAGGGAATCTATTATTTAATTAGGTGATAGTAAATATGCATAAAGACGAATTACAACTAATACTTGAAGAAGGCGAAGGCTATAGAATCGAATTCAAAGAATCTATGACCAGTATAGATAAGGAATTCGTTGCCTTTACCAATTCCTCAGGAGGCAGGATATTTCTTGGAATAACTGACGACAAGGAGATAAAAGGCGTAAAAATAACCAATAAACTTAAATCCCAGATTCAGGATATCGCCAACAACTGCCAGCCTTCCATTAAAATTATATTAGAAGAATTTGAAAATATTCTTATTATTAATGTAAGGGAAGGGGAAGACAAACCCCATAGATGTGCTTCCGGCTTTTATCTTAGAGTAGGTCCAAATTCCCAAAAGCTTAACCGAAACGAAATCATTGAGTTCTTTAAAGCAGAAGGCCTGATCCGCTTTGGCGAGCTTATAAATTTGAAGTTTGATTATAATACTCACTTTGACCCTAAAAAACTTGAGCACTTCTTAAGACTCGCCGGTATCTCAAAAGTCCTGGATGCCCCTACCGTATTAACTAACCTGGGAGTAGCTGAAAGACAGGAAGGCAAAATTATCTTTAATAATACCGGCATTCTCTTCTTTTCTAAAAACCTACAGGATATTTATTTCCATACTGCTATAACCTGTGCTCTTTACAAAGGAACAGAAAAAATAGATGTATTAGACAGGCGCGACTTTAACGAGGATTTAATCTCTAGTATAGATAGAGCAATGATTTTTCTTAAACAATATATCCCCCTAAGATATGAAATGACCGGTGAACCAAGAAGAAGAGAAATACCCGAGATCCCTTATGAAGCCCTGCGAGAGGCAATTATAAACGCCACCGCCCACCGGGATTATTTTAAAAAAGGCACAAATATAATGGTAGATATGTTTGATGATAGGATTGACATAACCAATTTTGGCGGACTGGCAAAAGGATTAAACCCGGAAGACTTTGGTAAAAAAAGTGTCTTAAGGAATCCAAATATTGCTAATTTACTACACCGGGCAGGATATATCGAGAAGATGGGGACCGGTATCAATAAGATGAGAAATCTCATCTCTAAAGCCGGCTTACCACCGATTAAATTTGAATTTGATACATTCTTTACTGCTACTTTCAAAAGGCCAAAAATTAAAGAACCTGTTGTTATTTCTGAAACATTCAGTAAAAAATTTGACGAGATATTACATCATGAGGGAGTAAATGAGGGAGTAAATGAGGGAGTAAAAGAACGATTGAGAAAAGAAATAGCATATTTAAATACATATAAGAGTATTAGACGGTCTGATGTGGAGAGGCTATTTAATATATCTACAGCTACAGCAGAAAGAGACTTATCAATTCTAAAAGGCTTGAATCTTATTATTTTTGAAGGAGCACCTAAAACAGGTAAATACATACTAACTGATAAAGGCAAAGAAATCATAGCTAATATCGCTAACTAAGAAAATGTCCTTTAAGCTAAAAGAATAATAATTAAATAGATGAAAAAATAGTATTAGGAGTTAAACAGTATCAAAAAGAGGCAGACGAGTGAAGATTTAGCAGTTTTAGAGGATAAAGGTATCTTAGAACAAAAAGAACCGTCGTTCCCTAACATATATAGTCGTACGAGGTGATCAGGGAGAGAAAAAGGAGATACGAAAAATGAGTTATTCGTCCATTCGTGATAATCATTTACATGGGACTGTAGGAGATTTTCTTAAAAAGGCCATTTCAACTAATTCTGAAGTTTCAATAGTTTCAGCTTACTTCACGATTTATGCTTATCATCAATTAAAAGGCAATCTTGATGGAATCAATAAACTGAAATTTCTTTTTGGCGAACCTACATTTATTAAATCCATGGACCCGGATAAAGTAAACACCAGGGATTTTAAGATAGAAGATGATAAATTATCTATACCGCTGGAAAGCAGGCTCACCCAAAAAACCATATCTAAGGAATGCTCCGACTGGATAAAAGAAAAGACTGAAATCCGCTCCATGGTTAAACCTAACTTTCTTCATGGAAAACTCTACCATATAAAACAGGAAAGCGGCATAGAAAAAGCCATTGCCGGAAGCTCAAATTTTACGGTAAATGGTCTTGGGCTGGGAGGCAGTAAAAATATAGAGTTAAACCTGATTATTGATAGTGACAGAGACCGCCAGGAATTAAAAAGCTGGTTTGATTCTATCTGGAATGACCAAACCGGTCTTGTTGAAGATGTAAAAGAACAGGTTTTAAAATATCTTGAACAATTATATATAGAGAATGAGCCAGAGTTTATCTATTTCAAGACCCTATTTCATATCTTCGAAGACTACCTTGACGAACAGAAAAGAGGCGGTTTGTTAGATGAACGAACTGGTTTCTATGATAGTGAAATATGGAATATACTCTATGATTTTCAGAAAGATGGCGTAAAGGGAGCCATCAATAAAATATTAAAACATAATGGATGTATTATTGCCGATAGTGTTGGCCTGGGTAAAACCTTTGAAGCATTGGCGGTGATTAAATACTTTGAACTTCTCAATGCCCGTGTCCTGGTTGTATGTCCCAAAAAACTGACCGGTAACTGGACTGTCTATCAGGCAAGTCAGAATCATTTATTGAATCCTTTTAAACGAGACAGGTATAATTATTCCGTTCTCTATCATACCGATATGTCACGGGAATCAGGTTATTCCGATGCCAATGGTATCGACCTGGAAAACTTCAATTGGGGAGCTTACGATCTGGTTGTCATAGATGAATCACACAATTTCCGGGGCAATCCCATGGAAAAACTGAAAGATAACGGAAAAATAAAAATGAACCGGGCAAAATGGCTCATGGAAAAAGTCATCAAATCAGGTGTTAAGACAAAAGTGCTGATGCTTTCGGCTACTCCGGTCAATAATTCCCTTCGTGATTTACGAAATCAGCTATCCTTTATTACCGAGGGAAAAGAGGACGCATTATTTGATTCATGCAAGATAAAGAATATAGGATCTACTCTTGAAAATGCCCAGAGGAATTTTACCCGTTGGGCTGATCCGAAAAACAAATCAAAGAATATGAAAGAACTTATCGAACGGCTTGATTCCTCCTTTTTTAAACTATTGGATGAATTGACCATTGCTCGTTCCCGAAAACACCTAAAAAATTTCTACAACCTAGAGGCAATGGGCAGCTTTCCCGAACGAAACAAACCTTATTCAATTTATCCGGATATTGACCTGGAAAATCGTTTTCCCTCTTATGATCGGATTAACAAACAAATACTGGAGTACAAATTATCTATCTTTAATCCTTCTGCCTATGTAAAACTTGAAAAGCAGAAAAAATACGAAGAAATGGCAGAAACAGAAATTCTTGCCTTTAAGCAGGCTGACCGTGAAAACTTTCTGATCGGAATGATGAAGATAAACTATCTTAAAAGGTTAGAAAGCTCCATCGAATCATTTGAAATTTCTCTGGATAGAACCATTCGGAAAATAGAAAATCTGGAAAATAAGATCGATAACTTCCTAAAAACAAATAGAGAAAATCAGGAAGAATCTCTGGACAACTTCACTCCTAATGAGGAAGAACTGGAAGAAAACGGAGAAGATCTCGATCAATGGCAGGTGGGAAAGAAACTTAAATTTGATCTTGCTGATCTAGAGCTCGGAAGATGGCAGTTGGATTTACAAAAAGACAAGGATGCCTTGGTTGACCTGTTAAATAATGCCAGAGCTGTAACCCCGGAGAGAGATGCAAAATTAAAAGAGCTAAAAAATTTAATCATAAAGAAAATCGCTTCTCCGATAAATAGAGAAAATAAAAAAGTCATCGTATTTACCGCCTTTACCGATACCGCACAATACCTCTATGACAATATAAGGGATTGGTACGTAAATGAATTAAAGCTTCATTGTGCCCTGGTCTGTGGAAACTACACCCAGACAACTTTAGGTAAAAATGACTATGATAGTATTTTAGTCAACTTTTCTCCTTTCTCGAAAAACCGCTCCAAGATGGCTTCTCTTTCTCAAGAAGAAGAAATTGACCTGCTCATTGCTTCCGACTGTATCAGTGAAGGGCAAAACCTTCAGGATTGTGATTATCTCGTTAATTACGATATTCATTGGAACCCGGTACGAATCATTCAGCGCTTTGGTCGTATTGATCGTTTGGGAAGCATCAATAAAACCATTCAGCTGGTGAATTTTTGGCCGACCAAAGACCTGGATAATTATATCAACCTGAAAGAACGGGTTGAGGCACGTATGGCACTGGTGGATGTCACCGCAACCGGAGAGGACAATATACTGAATACGGAGCAGCTGGAAGAACTTATAACCGACGATCTGAAATATCGTAATCAGCAACTAAAAAAACTTCAAAACGAGGTACTTGATCTTGAGGATATGGACGAAACAATTTCCCTAACTGATTTTACTCTCGATGATTTCAGGATAGAACTATTACACTTTATAGAAAACAATCGCCGCAGATTGAAAGATTCACCAATGGGACTTTATGCTGTTGTCCCCGCACCGGGCGGTGACTACGCCGGACTTATAACCGGTAGAGAAATTTCATCATCAGAAAAAGATATTATCAAACCCGGAGTGATTTATTGTTTAGCGCAGAAAGGGGAAAGTGGTGGCAATGAAGAAGTAAATCCATTGAATCCCTATTTTCTTGTTTATATTCGGGATGACGGAACTGTGCGCTATAATTATACCAACGCCAAGCAGATTCTTGAAATATACCGTTTACTTTGCCAAAACCAAAAAGCGCCTTATGATGAACTTTGCACGCTGTTTAACGATGAGACATCTAATGGTGAAAATATGGACAAGTACTCAGGTCTTTTAAAAAAGGCAGTGAGTGAAATTGTTCAGGTATTCAAGAAAAAGGGCAACATCAAGCTGACTACTGATCGGGGAGCAGTGTTGATACCCATAACTAAGCAAATAAACGAAATGGAAGATTTTGAATTAATAACCTGGCTGATAGTGAGGTAATATAATGAATGAAATAGAATTGAAACATTCAATTGAATCATCAATTAGGGCATTTCTAAGTGGCAGTATTTCTCAAAATGCTCTGAATCTCTTTGCTAAACTCGGCTACAAGACAGATCGACAGAATCCTTTTATTGAAAAGACCTATCGCTTCTTTAAAGAATCCTTTTTAGAACCTGATACATCCTTTAATGAAACGAAGGCTATGGTTGATGACTGGAAAAGTATTGACCTCTTATTTCAGTTGACTCAGGAGGAATTATCTGACCAACGGACCATTTTTGATACTAAGAAGGTGAATAATACCATCATCGAAACCTATCTCTTCTTTGCCATCGAGCTTAACAAAACAGATTATTCCAGAAGCGCACTGGCACAGATTACCCGCGAGATAAACAAAATATTCCCTATGCCGGTGATGCTCCTATTCAAGTACGGTGATTATCTAACTTTGTCTGTCATTAACCGAAGGCTGAATAAAAAAGATGAACAGAAGGATGTGCTGGAAAAAGTTACGCTTATTAAAGATATTTCCATCCAAAACCCGCATCGTGCACATATTGAGATTCTTTTTGACCTTTCTTTTGAAGAACTCAAACGGCTCCATAAGTTTACCAATTTTGTCGAACTGCACAACGCCTGGCAGAAGACGCTGGATACCAAAGAATTAAATAAGCGTTTTTACCGTGAACTGTCCAACTGGTATTTCTGGGCAATAAACCATGTTTCATTCCCCAATGATATTGATAATGATAAGGATGACACGGACTTCAATTCCGAAAGTATTATCAGACTTCTTACTAGGCTTATTTTCATCTGGTTTATTAAAGAAAAAAACCTGATACCAGAAAAAATCTTTGCAGAAAAAGAAGTCTCAAAACTGATCAATGGATTTAAAATAAAAGGCTCAAAAGTATATTATCGGGCAATACTGCAAAATCTTTTTTTTGCGACCTTAAATCAGAAAATTGAAAAACGCGCATTTGTAACAGACGGAACATTCCAACAGAATAAGAAGAATTATGGTATAAAAAATTTGTATCGCTATTCTTCTGACTTTATAATCTCAAAAGATGAAGTTATTAAGCTGTTTGAAAGGGTTCCATTTCTTAATGGCGGGCTATTTGATTGTTTGGATAGCGAAGATAAAAACGGTAAAGTAATGTATCTGGATGGGTTTTCCCGCAATCTTAAAAAACAAGCTCAAGTACCTGACGAACTCTTTTTCTCCCAAGAAAAAATAATTGATTTAAGTGATGTTTATGATGATAAAAAGAAAAAGAATGAAAAAGTAAAAGGTTTGTTTGATATTTTCAACCATTATAAGTTCACGGTAACTGAAAATACGCCGATTGAAGAAGAAGTGGCTCTTGATCCTGAGCTTCTGGGCCGGGTATTTGAAAATCTCCTTGCCAGCTATAACCCGGAAACCAAAGCTACTGCCCGCAAGGAGACCGGCAGTTTTTATACCCCTCGGGAAATTGTTAATTATATGGTAGATGAATCGCTCAAAGCATACCTGGAATTAAAACTTGAAACAGAAGCAGTAATGAAGCCGGAAGATGCAGAAATCGGGCTGGAATTTCTCTTAGGCTATAACGAGAGAGATAATCTCTTTAATGAAAAAGAAACCCTTATTCTTATAGAAGCTATTGATAACTGTAAAATCCTTGATCCCGCCTGCGGTTCAGGTGCTTTCCCCATGGGGATACTACACAAGTTGGTGTTTATTCTTCAAAAACTCGACCCAAAAAATGAAAATTGGCGAAAAATACAGACTGATAAAGCAATAAGAGAGACTGAAAATGCCTACAAAATTGGAAACAAACAAGAACGTGAAGATCGATTGATTGAAATTAGCAATACTTTTGATGAGAATACCAATGATCTGAATTATGCAAGGAAACTTTTTCTAATAGAAAACTGCATTTATGGTGTAGATATTCAGCCTATCGCCACGCAAATCAGCAAGCTCCGCTTTTTTATATCATTGATTGTTGATCAGAAGGCAGATAAAAATAAAGTTAATTTCGGTATCTGTCCACTACCCAACCTTGAAACCAAGTTTGTCACCGCTAATACACTTATCGGGATTGATAAATCTAAAGCCCAGGGAAGTTTATTTGATAATCAAAAAGTAAAAGAACTGGAAGAAAAACTCAAAGATGTGCGTCACCGCTTATTCGTCGCAAAAACTTCGGCATCTAAAAGAAAACTTCAGGAAGAAGACCAGAAACTTCGGGAAGAAATGGGCAAAACCCTTGAAAGCTCAGGCTGGAGAAATGAAAGCGCACGACAGCTTGCTGCCTGGGACCCCTATAATCAGAATGCCAGTAGTCCATTCTTAGACCCAGAGTGGATGTTTGGAGTTACAAATGGTTTTGATGTTGTAATCGGAAATCCGCCTTATGGATTTAGAGATGTATTGACACCTAAAGAGAAAGTTTATTTTAGAAAAGTAGAAAATATTGAATTTAGTAGCGGTGATAGTGCTGAATTATTTTGCAAGAAGTGTTTTGATAAATTAGTAAAAAACAATGGAATTCTTACTTTTATCATTCCTAAAAAATCCTTATATGGTGATGCGTGGGAAGGATATAGAAAAGATTACTGGATTAAATACAATTTAAAATATCTCATTGACTCAAGCAAGGCTTTTGAAAATGTTTTACTTGAAATGAATTTCTTTGGTTTAGAAAAAAACTTCAAAAATGGTCTAGTAAAATGCGGTTACCTGAAAAAAGATAATACAATAAACGAATTTGGAATTAGTGAGAAAAGCAAAATATTCCTTAAAAACAATACAGCTCAGATTTATAAATTATCAATACCCGAATCTCTTTGGGAAGTAATTCAAGTGTTAAAAAGTAGTAAAGCCCTTGTAATGGGAAAACTTGGATTGGCAATTGGAACTGATTTTTACTCTGATGAACAAACTGATTATAAACTTTTAAAAGGTATTGATATTACTCGCTGGAAAATTAAACAAAACAGATGGTTAAAAAATAAATTAAAGTTAAATTGGAACAATGCTAAAGAATTTCAAAGATCAAAAGTTATTTGCCAAAGATTAGTTGCTCATATAGAAAACCCAAACCCACATATAAAAATAACTGCTTGTTATGATGAAGAAGGTATTATTATAACAAATACTATAATGTCTTTTAAATTAGATGAAAAATTATCTCCTAAATTTTGGCTAGCATACTTGAATTCCACATTTGCAAGCTGGTTTGCCTACAATTTTATTTATGCAAGAGCAATTAGATCAATGGATTTTTATAATTTTTATATCCAACAACTTCCAATACCAAAATTAATAATTGAAAGACCAGAAACTCAACAACCCATCATTACCCTGGTTGATAAAATCCTTGCCATTACTAAATTTAACGACTATCTGCAAAATCCTGACAAGCAAGCCAAAGTCAAAGAGTATGAAAAGCAAATTGATCAGATGGTATATAGCCTCTACAACCTTACACGGGAGGAAATAGCGATTATAGAAGGTACATAATTCAAAAAATATATGTTAGAAATGAACATTAACAATGCCTTTAAAATAACTTTCGCTTTCGATGCCGAGGCGTTGAAGTATTTAACCAATCTACTGTAACTGGAAAGACGACTGGAGCGATGAAAAGAAACTTGAGATCATAGAGAAAGTTTACAAAGAGATTTCTGACCCGAAGCATCCGGTTTCTATTGCCATGGAAAAGCAGAAGACGGTACCGGAAGTCAGGATTATCGAGGGGCTGTCTACCCTGAGCGAAGTCAAAGGGGATAAATAATATGGAGAGATACCGTTAATAAAAAGGAGGATATTATGAATAAAGATAAAATTAAAATAATTTATGATTCTTTAATCGATATTCAGGAAAAATTGCTTTCCCTTCCTGATGATATTCATCTGGATATAGATCCACGTGATAATGAATCTTTAGAAAATGGCGTGAAATTTTTAAGAAGCTATAACAATAATTTAGCTGATTTTACAAAGGCTACAAATAAGATATCTGAGAATCTTAGAAGCTATTTTAAAATTAACCCTGAAGATGAAACTGTTGAAGGAGAATCTTCCGATAGTGTCCGGAAAGAAAGAATCATTCAAGAATTGGATAAAACCAAACCACATACCCTTGATGAGAATTTTACGTTTAAAAGGCCTTATGGTTTTATTTTAGAAGGCAGTGCTTTTAAGGGATTAAAAACCTGGAAATCGCTTTATTTAAAAGTGTTGGAAGTATTGAAAAAAAATAATTATGAAAAATTTAAAAGATTGTCCGAGATAGAGGATTTTATTAGTAAGCGGGGAAATCCTTTATTCTCAAAGAAAGAACAAGACTTAAGGGTAGCTGAAAAAATGGAGGATATTTTTTTTATTGAAGTAAACCTTTCTGCGAATCATATCCGGAATAATATCAAACAGTTATTGGAATATTTTTCATTAAATCCAGCTAATATGAAAATTTATTTGCGTGAAGATAGAGATGTTTAAATTCAAAACATTTCAGATCTAACCTTGAATATTTGTAGTAACTCTTGATAATAGACACTACAAGTTATACCAGGGGAAATGTTTTTAGTTGTTATTTTTCATTAAAAAATTATCTTACAATTGTTTTATTAGCTCAAGAACTATTTTTTATTGAAAAAGATGCTATGAAGGTGAATTTGTGAAGCCTTTATCAGTTCCTTTTACGTTTAAGTTGTTACTCATACTAATTAATGGATAAGGAAAGTTAGGGATTTTAAAATGAATAAAATGAGAAATATATTAGATTTATCAAACCAACAAGCAAGAAATTTTCTTTTAAAAGAAGAAAGTTATTTTAATTTTGATTTACCAGCGTATTTTAATTTTTCAAGACTTATAAAAATATTGTCAAAGCAGTTAAAAGGCAAAAACCTTTCTAACTTTTACTCGATAAATTCTGATAATAAACCATTGAAACCAGAATATTTTGAGGAAGTAAATTATAAATTGCTTAGCAATAAAAATGGACAATATGCTTGGCGGCCATTTCAATTAATTCACCCAGCACTATATGTTTCGCTGGTTGATAAAATTACTGAAAAAAATCATTGGAACGCAATAATTAAAAAATTTAAAGAGTTTAAGCAAAAAACTAAAATCGAGTGTGTGAGTTTGCCAATTCAGTCCAAAACTAAGGCGTCCGATAAAGAAGAACAAGTTGGTCAATGGTGGCAAGAAGTAGAGCAAAAATCTGTCGAACTTTCTTTAGACTATGCGTATTTATACCAGACTGATATCACAGATTGTTACAGTTCGATTTATACTCACTCAGTAGCTTGGGCGTTGCATGATAGGGAAATAGTAAAAAACACCGAGAGATTTAATATGAATTTAATCGGAAATATTATTGATAAACATTTAAGACAGATGTCTTATGGTCAAACAAATGGCATTCCTCAAGGTAGTGTTTTGATGGACTTTATTGCTGAGATAGTTTTAGGATATGCAGATAAATTACTTGCTGCCAAGATAGAAAACATAGAAGAATATAAGATTATTAGATATCGTGATGATTATAGGATATTTGTAAATAATCCTCAAGATGCTGAGGAAATTATAAAAAATTTAACAGAAGTTTTGATTGATTTGGGCTTGAAACTTAACGATGAAAAAACCATAAAATCAGATAATATAATTCGAGATTCAATCAAACCAGATAAACTGTATTGGGAAATTAACAACAAGATCAAATTAAGTAAAACCGTTCAATCAGAGTTATACATTATTCATGCTCTAGCAGAAAGATATCCAAACTCTGGGAGTGTGAGCAGACAACTTCAAGAGCTTTATCAAAGAATTAAAAATAGCAAAAAGATAGATAAAAACATTAAGGTCTTAATAAGTATTGTAGTAGATATTGCCTTTAAAAACCCTCGGACATATCCAATTGTTTCAGCTATACTTAGTAAGTTTTTTAGTTTTCTTAAAAACGAAACAGAAAGGAAGGATGCAATAGAAAGGATAAAGAGGAAATTTGAAAAATTACCAAATACAGGTCATCTTCAAATATGGATTCAAAGATTGACTATAAAAATAGATACTAGTATAGCGTACGAAGAAAAACTATGTCAAAAGGTGAAAGATAAAGATGTTAAAGTACAATTATGGAATTCAGATTGGCTAAACAATAGTTTAAAAATTATCATAGATTCAACAAAAATTATTGATAATAATAAAATAGAAAAACTTAAGCCAGTCATAGACGTAAATGAAGTAGCTTTATTTAAACAATATTATAATTAAATTGTGAACAAGATCTACGAACCCAATATTGAAAAAATATTATGAAATGCAACCCAAAAAATCTATGATCCCCAATCAATCCGTTTAGAAGAAGGCTATTAATTCTAAAATGGAGATGGGAAGTTCAGACTTCACAAATTCATTTAAATAAATTAAAAATACGGTAAAACAAGGGGACGGTTCTTTGTTTGAGGATCCCCTATTACCGTTAGCCAGGTAAACTTTTACTGGGATGATTTTTATACCCGGGGAAACAGAAGAATAAGTAATAGTAAAATAAAGAAGAATATAAGGGTTATACAGCAGAAAAAATATTTGTAGATGATGATTATTGAAAATTTATTGATATTCTTAATAGATCCGTGTGCATTCACAAATACAAACTGGGATTTTTAAATATTTAAAAGAACTCGATGGCAGTTTATTAAGGCAATTATCCGGATTGACCGGATTTTCTCAAAATAAAATCTTAAGGACATGAAACAATGGGATATAATAGGGTCAGACACCTATTTCCTTAGATAATTAATATTTTACTTTTAAATTAAATAAATTGGAAAGGTATACTAGCTTAATAATTCAGTAATTTGCTTATAGAAGTAAAGAAAGTGATGGCGAAAAAAAGTAAGAAATAAAAGTGCAAAAGCACAGAGGGACGGATAGGGTATATGAATAAGTTACCTATTAACATAAATGATTTAATAAATGCGCGTACCGTAGAATGGGAGCGATTAGAATTTAAAGAAGGCTGGAATCCGGAAGATGTCTTGCATACAATGTGTGCATTTGCCAACGATTTTCATAATTTAGGCGGCGGATATATTATTATAGGAATCAAAGAAAAAAATGGGCGTCCTGTTTTAAATTCGCAAGGACTTTGTAAAAATTTTATTGATAAAATCCAGAAAGAAATCATTGAACTCGGCTATAAAATACAGCCGTATTATCATCCGATTGTTTTCCCATGTACGTTTAAGAAAAGGCAAGTTTTAGTTTTATGGTGTATCGGTGGTCAATCACGGCCGTACAAGGCTCCTGTTTCTTTATCTAAGCTGAATAAAAGGTATGCCTATTATATTCGAAAAGCATCTAAAACAGTTATTGCAAAAACACAAGACGAAAAGGAGTTATTTGAATTAGCCTCGAAAATTCCCTTTGATGATCGTATGCATCATACGGCAACTATCAAAGATCTTGATCTAGGATTGATACGAGGTTATTTACAGCAGGTAAAAAGTGATCTTTTCAGTGAGTCCGCGAAGATGGATTTTGTACAGTTGTGTCGAAATATGAATATTGTCGATGGACCTGAGGAATATATACGGCCAAAAAATGTTGGTTTGATGTTTTTTAATCCTGAATCATATGAGTTTTTCCCGCAAACACAAATTGATGTGGTGCATTTCCCTGATGGACCCGGGGCTGATTCCTTTTCTGAAAAATCTTTTAAAGGGCCGCTTGACCGAATGCTTACTGATGCGCTTAATTATATTAAATCTCAATTCATTGAAGAAAAAGTTCAGAAATTTCCTGATAGGGCAGAAGCGGAACGCAGATATAATTATCCGTATGTAGCAATAGAAGAAATTCTGACCAATGCTGTTTATCATCGTTCGTATGAGATACGTGAGCCTATTGAAGTAAGGATATTGCCGGATAGAATTACGATTGGCAGTTTCCCGGGACCGGACAGATCAATTACTGATAAAGATATGCAAGAATGCCGGTTTATTTCAAGGAGATACCGTAACCGAAGGATAGGAGAATTTTTAAAGGAACTCGATATGACAGAAGGGCGAGGGACAGGAATACCAAAGATTTTACAGGCAATCGAAAAGAACGATTCTCCGAAACCGATTTTTCATACGGATGAAGACCGTAGTTATTTTATAGTAGAGTTACT
>Ga0265596_1000986_pt1 | contig 14346 bp, 11 predicted proteins | sample saktaG_FD_190143 | JGI IMG/M metagenome (GOLD analysis project Ga0265596, IMG submission 190143) | Saline water microbial communities from Sakinaw Lake, British Columbia, Canada - sak_2013_06_06_60m | ecosystem: Environmental > Aquatic > Non-marine Saline and Alkaline > Saline ...
CGCTTTTTTATTGGGTGCAGTGGAACCGGCATTAGGACAGAATCTTTCAACAAAAAGTCTTGTGGCAACTGAGCAGCCATCAACCGTCCAAAATGTACTCCGGAAGATTTATATCCGCTGTATTTTAATCCGTGGATAATCTTTTGTATCGTATCATCAAATTCAAATACAGGTAAAATTGTATCGAGTTTTTCAGGGATTTGTTTCGTTTTAACAATATCAGTCGAAAGTACTTTCAGATTACTCCAGCAGTTATGGCAAACGACTCTATTCGGTTCATCAATTCGTTGATCGCAGACAGTACAGATTGTTGGAAACAGTAACGATACAAGCCCATGATAAAGTTCACGAGTGAACGTCATCAGCATACTTTTTCTATCGACTGAGACAGTGCTGCTATTCACCGATTTCTTGACAGGATTATATTATCACAAGAAAACATATATATCTTAACAAATCAAATCGTTTAATAATAATCGTTATCGGAATCACCCATCGGCTGGATCCAACGTTCCCATGTTTCATCCTGAAGTTCATTCCTGGCGGTTGAGTGAACAAGTTCCATCATACCGAATCCTGATCTATCAACGAAGACAAAAATGACTCCGCCCTCATAATCATAGTAGTACCAGATTTGATAGGGTTTGGATTCAAGAGAACTGGGAAACCGTTCAATTTCCGAAGGTCGACCATAGATTAAAAATACCCTTCCCATATCAGTTTTCCAACCTTCACGTTGTGGTGAAGAAAATTGTTCATTCACGTAATTCATCCGCTGTTGGTATTCAAATTCGGCTTCGTTAAGGGGTGTTTTCGGATCAGGGTCACGGGTTTTCCAGAAATTGTTAATAATATTACGTTTTCCATCTACATTCGATTTACGGAACATCTTGCGTTCCTTATCGGTGGCATAATATTTAAGGGGATTAAACAATTCAATTAAGTCCCTTTCAGATAGAGCAGACAGGTTGATTTCCTGCATCACATTGTCCATCATTTTATTTTGATCATTTTTAGCGATATAAAACCTCTTAAAGGCAACCGTTTCGTCTCCAGCATTTTCTTCTTTTATTGTAATTTTAAAATTGTACAATCCAGAGTTCAATTCGGCAATATTCATTCCCTTTATCTCTACCGCTGAAGTCCCCGGTTTTTTCTTTTTAAGCCAATCATTTTGCTGAATGATTTTATCATTGATATCGGTAATGGTATACAGAACCTGATAGGACTCGCTCTGTCCCTGGCCTGTTTTCAGGTTATATACTTCACAAAATGCATATATCATTGGATTTTGATCACCGTATACATTACTGGCATTGGGGATGATATCATAATTGAAATATTTGCTGAATTTATTCTGAGTTTCTGTTCGTGAAATCTGAGAACTTAATTGAATATCACTTAATTCCAGTTTATTAGATAAAAAGTTCCTTACATGAATATCAGTCTCTTTCCGGTAGGTTTTTTTTGAATTCAAATCCATGACAATAGCAATAATCCGGTATGTACCTTTTGGCACGTTGATCGTCACAATTTCCGGTATTTTTTGTGTGTCGGTAATTTGACTTGGATCATCAACCCGGTCAGTAAAACTCCATTCCTTCATTTGTCGTACCGTATCGTCATAGGCAAATGCTACACGAACATAGACACTTGAGCTGTAGGTGCCATCATTTTCAACAAATTCAAACAGAATTCGTGGTATCATCATATACACTTCAACTACATCGCTGACTTCATCACCTCTGAAAATGGCATAATCCAAATCAAAATCCACTGCCATAGATGGTATCGCTATTAATATCACCATTAATAAAAATAATTTTGCTTTCATATCTACTCCAATTTTACGGATACAATCTGGGAAACACCACTCTCCGCCATTGTCACTCCATACAATGAATCAGCGATACTCATCGTTGATTTGTTATGGGTAACAACGATGAACTGGGTTTTCTCAGAAAAGGTTTTAATTACATTTGTAAAACGTCTCGTATTTGCATCATCCAGCGGTGCGTCGACTTCGTCGAGTATGCAAAAGGGACTGGGCTTAACCTGATAAATGCCAAACAATAGAGCTATTGCCGTCAGGGCTTTTTCACCGGCTGAAAGCATTTTCAGTGACCGCATTTTTTTACCGCTGGGGCATGCCCAAATCTCAATCTGAGCTTCCAGCGGATCACTGTCTCCAGTCATTTTTATATCGGCTTCACCACCGTTAAAAAATATTGAAAAAGTGGAATTGAAATTTTGACGAATCTTTTCAAATATTTCACGAAATTGTTCGCGGGCAATATTATCGATTTGAGTAATGACATCATTCAACCCTTTTTCAGATTTGATCAAATCATCCCGCTGCTCAGTCAAAAAGGTTAACCGTGAGTTCTCTTCTTCGTATTCATCTTTGACGGTCATATTGACCATACCAATCAATTCAAGATTGCGCTTGAAGCGGTCCACCTTCCGGATCAGTTCTTCCCTGTCAGGTAAATCATCGGGTATGCTGTCTGAAATACTGCGATTGTATTTTTCCAACAATACGGATTTTATCTCATTTATCGCTGCCTGATAACCTGTCCTGTCCAGTTCCAGTTGGCTAACTGACTCGGATAATTTTTCCTTTTCACGTCTCAGTTTAAACATCTGTTCATTCAGCTGTTGAATATTGTTACGGATTGCCTGGAATGATTGACGGAATTTTTCAATACTTCTTTCAGTGTCAGCAACGCTTTTTTGAAATTCACTCAACTGTTTCTGATTTTCACCAATCTTCAATTGAATGTCACTAGCTGTCTTTTCGTTATTGTTTAATTCAAGGCGTGCATTTTCAATATTTTCAAGAGTCCGCTGGATCGTACGCCGGCTGATTTCCAGATTATCACCGATATTCCGGTATTTATTTTCAAGATTAATCAATTCAATACGCTGATTTTGCCGGTCAGTAACGACCTGGTCCATCTCTTTTTTTATTTCGGCAGCCTGTTCCCGGATTTTACTGATTTTTTTCTCGATACTAAAAATTTCAATATCCAGATTTGATTTCCCCGGATCTTCCTTTGAAATCCGTTCCTTAAAATTCTCAATAAGTACTTTCAACGAAATCCGATTGTCATCCAGGGTTTTTTGAATACTTTTTGATTCGGTCAGTTGTGATTCACTCTGATGCAACTGACTCTGTAATTTGAGTGTTTCCTGCTCTGTGTTCTTGATTGATTGTGAGAGTTTCTGTTTCTGGGATTGAACAACAGTCAAATCATTCTGAACGGATTCCAACTGCGCCTGAACCGCTTTAAGTTTTTCTGTAATGCTATCGGCTTCGGATTCCAATTGGTAGAGCTTTTCAGTCCGACCCACCAGAACATTGGATTCAGCCGCCCGTGACCCACCTGTAAATATTCCATTTGCATCCCTAAACCGCCCTTTATCAGAAACAAGTGATATATTGCGGCAATCCGGGTCATTTATCAATTGATCAAATTCACCATCTTCACAACAGAAAATCTGCTGAAAGAGAAATTCTTTCAGATTGACCAGAGATTTATCACATTTGACATAGTTTGTCAAGGGAACCAGGTTTTTAACGGGCCTGGCACTTTGATGAAGATACTCATGATCCAACGGAATAATCGACACCCGGCCTTTATCCAGTTCGGCTAATCTCGAAAGAGTTTGCAGCGCTGTCGTTCGGTTATCAGCAACCAGTAAGCGTGAAATATCCTTGAGAACGGCCTCAACCGCTGTATAATATTTTGAATCAACAGATAGCAGATCAGACAACGCTCCTTTGATTCCGGGAAAATCAGAAAGATTTTCAAGAACATATTGTAAGCCAGGGCTAAACCCTTCTTTGGACTGAATGATCCCGTTATAGAACTGAATCTGGTTGTTTAGCCGATCCAACTGAGACTCAACATCCCGTCGCTCCTTCTGAAGATCGCGCTCGGAATCATAAAATTGCATATACCGGGTTTCCAATTCTTCCAGATTGTCTCGTTTTAATTGCAGATCAATATTCAGCGAACTGATTTTATCACGAATTAAATTCAGTGATTCGGATATCTTCTTCTCCTTTTCCTTCTGAGTGACCAGATGTTCCTGAATAGAAGCCAGCTCTTTTTCCCGTTGAGTGATATTTTCCTGCAGATTTCCAAAACGGGCACTATTCTCAGCCTGTTTCTTGGATAAACCAAAACGTTCTTCCTGCAGGGCCTGAATCTCAGCATTCACTTTCGAATACCGCTGTTCAATTTCTTCCCCGCCAGATTCAATTGTTTTAAAGGATTTGCGCTTTTCGTCGAGCATCTTCTGCGTATCAAGATGTTGTTGCTTTAGTTCAACTTCCTTCTCTTTTGTAAACGTAATTGTTTTTTCGTATTGCAGTATATCATTCTGAAGTCGGACGATTGTCTGATTTAAATTGCGAATCTGTTCTTTTAGCACCATTTCTTCGGTGGCATATTTATTCCGTTCTTCGCGGATTTCCGATAGCTGTTGATTCTTTTCATCAAGAATACTTTCCTGTTCTTCAAATTCTTTCTGATTAGTATTCCAGATTTCCTCTTTACTGTTTAAGTCCTTGATGATTTTTTCCAGTTCTTTGCGGTCTTCGGCGATATGGCCTTCGATCGGGTCCAGCGATTTCCGAATATCGATAATTTTCCGTGTTGCCAGTTGGACTTCGGATTCAATTAAACTCGCTGTCGTTTCCTGGTGTTTTTCATATCGTTTCAGCTGGCGATGAAGGTTTTTGACCTTGGCATCGATCTCATTGATAATATCGTTTAAACGGGTCAGATCGTCCTTTGTCGCTTCTAACTTTCGTATTGCAGCTTTCCGCTGAACCCGGTATTTATTGACGCCGGCAGCCTCTTCGAAAAGTCGTTTGCGCTCTTCAGGATTTTCACTCAGGATATCCTCGATCATTTTCAATTCAATGATTGAATAGGCGTTAGCACCCATTCCGGTATCAATAAAGAGGTCCGTAATATCTTTCAACCGGCAGAGGTTGTTATTGATAAAATATTCACTTTCGCCATTCCGGTAGACCCGGCGAGTGATAATAATGTCAGAGTAAGGCAGTGATATCCTACCACTGACATTATGAATCGTCAGGGAAACTTCGGCCAGGTTAAGAGGCCGACGGGTTGCGGTGCCGTTAAAGATCATATCCGTGTTGCGGTCAGCGCGTAGGATACTGGACTTCTGCTCACCTATTACCCAACGGATCGCATCCACAATATTCGTTTTACCGCAACCATTTGGCCCGACGATAGTCGTAATTCCCTTTCCGAAGTGAACTTCAGATTTCTTCGAGAAAGATTTAAAGCCGTAAAGTGAAAGTTTGGAAATATACATAGTTCAGTTTTCTAATTACACCACATCAGATGTATGATTAATTTATTCAATTCATTGGAAAATGGCATGCGTTTCTTGCCTAACGGAAAAATATCCGGTTAAACGGTATCAGTTTACTGTAAAATGCATTACCCTGGAGGCCAGTTCATCTGACGACCACCCAGCAGATGCAGATGAATATGCTCAACCTCCTGCCCGCCATCGGGACCACAGTTTAATATCAATCGATAACCACTTTCGGAAATCTTTTCATCCCGGGCTATTTTATTGGCCGTCAGAATCATTTTCCCAGCCAGGAGCTGATCCGAATCATCCAGTCGGTTTATTCGCGTTATGTGTTTTCTGGGAATTATCAGGACATGCACCGGCGCCTGAGGATTTATATCGCGAAACGCCAATAGTTCTTCATCTTTGTAGATAAATTCCGTTCCAAACTCACCGTTTGCAATTTTACAGAAAACACAATCGTTACTCATCTGCTCTCCTTCCTCAGTTAATGAATGAACAGATACTTGAAATCGCCGCAATAGCTGCCAGCTCCGTGCGCAGACGATATGGATTCAAATTTACTGGTATAAAACCGGAATCGGTTGCCAATGCCGCCTCATCATCATGCAAACCACCCTCCGGTCCGACCAAAACAGCGATTGATTTAATTGGATTTTTCCCTGACAACAATTCTGATATTTTTCTATGGCTTTCCTGAGCACAGACTATTTTGACAGTATCCGCTGTAAGCCCACCCAACCATTTGGACAAAGATTGCGGTTTTTTGATTTTCGGAAGATAGTAATTCCCACTCTGTTTAATTGACTCAACCGCAATTTTTTGCGCTCTTTCAACATTGATACTCTGCTTGATCGAATGTATTGTCTGCAATGGTACCATATCGGTGACGCCTAAAGCGGTTGCATCCCTGATTAGAAGTTCTAACGCTTTTGTCTTTACGATACCAAATCCCAGAACGATATCGGTTTTCAGGGCTTTTGGCTGTGTTTCTTTTGTTAATATACGGCAATTACAACTGGTTCGCGTTACTTCTTGAATTATTGTATGAACAATATTCCCATTGCCATCGATGACAGATACCTCATCTCCGGCTTTTTTTCTGAGAACCTGTACACAATGCCGGAAATCGTCACCCGTCAATGTTGCTGTATTATTACTTATGTTTTCCGTTGAAACGTAAAAATAATAGTGATGCATTAAAACTTTTTTCCGATGCTAATCTTAATAACCAGCCCACTGAAATCCTGTTTGCCAGTATAGTAAGAATCCAGTAACTCTCCCGGTGGTAATTCGTTTGGAATATCAATTTTATTAGGGAAACTGAGATATTCATATCCAACGAAGAGAGAAATAAGAGATTTTGGCATCGTTACAAAATCGATCCCGATTCCAAGATTGGCTGTTCCGCTATAGTAATAGTCAATATTTTTCATCCGGTCAGACCAGTCTGAAACATTAGCCGGATCAATAGCAATAACCGGACCGGCATTACAGTATAAAAATGGCCGGAAGTTGTTCGCCAGTTTATCGGTAAACAAAACCCGTTTGTAACCTAGTTGGAGCGACAGGAAATTCAATCGAGTTTTATCATAACGTTCATAATAATAATTTGTATTGCCGTAATAGGAATATGGATTATAAATCGGGTAATCATTATCACCACGAACAACGATAAAATTGAGATTGGATGTCAAATGATTGGCTGAGTTCAGGGACCATTCGTAAAAACCGCCAACTCCGCCTCCGTTATTGGTCTGTACAAGAGCTATTCCGCCATATCGGGCATCAGGATCGTCAATACAGTATTTTTTTTGAGAAAAGGCCAGCTGACTAAAAATCAGAAGCACAATCAGCAAAGTATATATTTTAATAGGTTGTTTCATTTTTCTTTCCTTATTGTCGTGTAAAAATAACAATTCCTTTGTTAGAAAGCAAAACTGTTTTACTGTCAATGCCCGGGATTGTTTCTCAGGGTTTGAAATGACAGGGCTGTTGTATTGTATTTTAACTGAATTCGCTTATATTTGCCATGTATCAGTGAAGGATTCCCATGAGCACATCTGTTTATTTAATGCGATTTCAACGGTCTGATCCCATTGACCAGACAAAAAACCGTCTAAAAAAACTATTTAAAACTGCCGGCTTTGATAAAATCATTGAGAAGAATGACATCACCGCTATCAAAGTCCATTTTGGCGAGCCCGGCAACACCAGCTATCTGCCCCATTATTATGTCGAACCAATCGTCCGCATGATCAAAAGTTGCGGCGCCAAACCCTTTATCACCGATACAAATGTGCTTTATAAAAGCCGCCGGGATAATGCTATCGATCATATTGAAGTCGCTGCTGAACATGGATTTACATCCAAGAAACTCGGCGCGCCAATCATTATTGCCGATGGTATCCTGGGACGCAATGAAACGGAAATCGAGGTCAATGCGCCCTTGAATAAATCAATTTCACTGGCAACAGAACTTGTCTCGGCACATTCAGCAATCGTGATCTCTCACGCCACCGGTCATCTGGCTATCGGACTGGGCGCGACTATTAAAAACCTTGGCATGGGAATGTCCAGCCGCAAAGGCAAACTCACTCAGCATTCGGTGTCCAAACCGGTTATCAGCGAAAGCAAATGCACTGCTTGTGGCGTCTGCGCGAAGTGGTGCCCCGTGGACGCAATTACGGTGAGTGAAGATTTTGCCGTCATTGATGATGATATTTGTATCGGGTGTGGTGAATGTCTGGCTGTCTGCCGTTTTAACGCCGTGAAATTCAAATGGGACAGTTCATCCGAACTGTTGCAGAAACAAATCGCCGAGCATGCTCTGGGCATTGTAAAGCAAAAAAAGGGTAAAATGGGCTATTTAACCTTCATGATAAACATGACAAAGGATTGTGATTGTCTGGCCCATAAACCAATTTCGTTAATTGATGATATTGGTGTTCTGGCCGGGACCGACGCCGTCGCCGTCGATCAAGCGGTACACGATCTGACAAAAATACTGTCTGGAAAATCACTCTCACAGATTGCGTTCCCTGCGATAGACGCCAGTATCCAGCTTGAATATGGTGAACAGATCGGTTTAGGGAGTCGGAATTATCAATTGATTGAAACCGACTTCTAATCAAGGGTAATGATTGTTTTATAGTTTCACCGATATGGATACAAACACATTCCGGGTTGCGCCAGGCCAATAATAGGCCCAGTAGCCGCCCCATTCATATCCATAACCATAGGTTGAATACAGTGTATCGAAGATGTTATTCACTTTCGCACTCAACTCAAAATATTGAAAACTAATCCGAAAACCACCGTCAAACAGTAAGTACTCGGAATTTGTGCCCAAATTTTCATCATCAATATACTGCCTGCCGACATAACGGGACGTCAGGAATACCGAGAAATACTTTGTCGGCTTGAATGTCAGACTTCCATTGAAGAGAATGCAAGGCACATTGGGAATGGTATTTCCTTTTAAGTCGCCAGTACTGAAAATGTGTTGGCCGATGCTGCTATTCAGATTCAATGACCAGAAATTTGAAGCATGATAGCCAAACTCGATTTCCAGTCCCTGATGCAGTGTTTTCCCGGCCTGAAAATAATCGTACTCACCTTCCTGCTCTATGTCAATGTTCTTTAATTGTTCATTAAAATACCGGATTCGATAGAGATTAACGGAAGCATTCCAGTTGCTCTGATTGATCGATGAACCTAATTCAACATCGTCAATTGCTTCGGCTGCTGCTTTTTTCGGTTCACTCCAGACATCATCGGCCTCGATAATCTGATTGTCTGCCGGTTCCCGCTGGGCTTCACTATAGTTCAGAAATACTGACCAGGCCTCGGTCAGGTTGACAATCATTCCAAATCGTGGGTTCAGAAAATGCCAGCGGGCATCCAGTTGATATCCCGGTGCATAACCGATCGTATCCTGATCGAGTTTCCAATAAATGTTCTGCTGCTGAAAATCGGCCGTCAGTTTTACCCGTTCTACCGGTTCCAACATCAGATGAACGAAACCGGTTGCCAGAAATTTCGTTCCGGTATACTGGTAATATCTGTACCAGTCGTTGCCGATTATATCATCAAGAAATGGATTGCTAAACTGGTTAATCTGGCCAAAATGATCACCTTGATAAACCCGAAATTCGGTACCAAGATCAAGACGGGCCTTTTTCCAAAGCCAGGTCAATGTTGGAATTGTTCCGAAATAGTCATTCACGATCCATTTCTTTCGGGTAAACGAAAGCCCAAGAAATTCTTTATCAAGCCAGGGATAATCGTGGTAAAACTTGTCCAGATTATAGGATTTTAGAAAATTATAATAATCTATCCTATCACTTCTGCCACTTTCATCTTCAAGAGAATATCCAGCGGATTTATTGGACCTGTAAAAACCTGCACCATGGACATAATAAGCCGTATTGGTCAGACGCATTTTTTCGGAGATTGTCCAGTAGCTATTCAATGAATATATCTGTTGTAGAAAATTATCAACGTACTGTTTCGAGCCCTGACGCCGCAGATTTCGATCATTAATTTTATCAGCTGATATTCCATCCCATGCCAGATAGGTATTTTCAAAGCCTATCAAAGCACGGAATTGATTCATCACCCTTCTTCCCCGATATTCAATTCCCAGAGAAAATGCACCCTGATAGCTGTCATGATACCCACGATAACCTTTGGTTTTAATTTGTGAATATCGGGACTGAGCACTAAGCTTGTCTCCAAATAATTGACCACTGTTAAGTTTAAATACAATCTTGTCGGTATGATACGAACCGACACCGACTAAAAATGATGCTTCTGGTTTTTCCATAGCAATCGCGGTTTGAATATTGATAGATCCACCGAAGGCTGACGTTCCATACAGGCTGTTCCCCACTCCCCGCTGAATCTGTACAACTTCCGCATCGGCTAAAATATCGGCATGATCAACCCAGTAGACTTGATAGCTTTCGTTATCATTTAAGGGTACATTATCCATCATTACTGCTATCCGGCTCTGATCAAAACCTCGAATCTGAACGTATGAATACCCGGTTCCGTTACCACTTTCGCTATATGAATACACACCCGGTTCCATCGCCAGAATCATGGGTACATCCTCTACTGTGTAACGGGTTTTAATTTCGTCGATGGTAACATTTGAAAATGCTACCGGAGTGACGCCTTCGACCGCCCTAGTAGCCGTGACAAATACATCTTGACCATGAATCACTTCCGACTTTAAATAAATAGTTCCCAGGCGTGCTGTTGCAACAATAAACGATGTATCCTTATAGGCAATGTGGGAAATCGTTATTTTTACAGGAATATCCACATTTTCAATAACAAATTTACCGGTCTCACTACTGTAGGTACCGGCGCCGGATACCAACATAATATTCGCAAACTCAATTGGCAGACCGGAGTCTGCAGAAATGACTTTTCCGGTTATTACAGATGTTTCACCGAATGCTGATAAGACCAAAATTACCCAGAATAGTGCAATTTTGATAATTTTTTGTACTGTTTTTAATGTCATTTTTTCTCCCTTCGCTGGCATTATCCAGATCAGGTTCATAGGGTATTTTCTCAGCCGTCCAGATATATCGGAACAGCACCCCTGGACCATCACATTTTCAATATATTACAGAGCAATAAACTATTGCACTGCAAATTAGCGGGAACGCCTGGGAGTCGAACCCAGCTTCCCGATTGTGTCGGGAACAGCGATTTTGAAGACCGTGGCACCCACCGGGGTTGCATTCATTCCCATGAATTCCTCTTAATCACAATATAATCAATTTTATGCAGCGCTTTCAACCGATCACCGGCAGTTTTGGCTTCTTCCTGTGATTTATAGTTACCGACCCGAACAGATAGCAGATCGGTATTACTGCCTTTAATTTTCTGAATATAAGGCTCATAACCATAAGATTGAAGACGATTTTTCAGTGTCAGCGCGTTCTGCGAATTTCCAAAGGCACCAACCTGCAAGGCCCATTTTGGTTCGGAACTCGTTCGTTCGACCACTTTTGGCTCCGGAGCCTGGGTAACAATTTCTGCCGGTTTGTCATCCGTGACATAAGCCGATACGGATTGATAGTTTTTAAACGGCAGTTTCATATCCGGATATCGTTTCAGATAGTATGAATAGTAGTAATCCACCGAATCTTTTTTATTCATAACATTGAAACTGCCCAGCAGCATGGTGACACAGTTACCGATTTTTTCACTATTTGGATATTTCGCAATTAACTGTTTTGAATAATCTACCGTTCGATTATAAAGCCCCTTGGTGTAAAGGTATTCAATAATTTTCGTCAATGCATCATCCGCGCGGTCACTATTCGGGTACTGACTCATGACGTCTTTAAAAATTAAAAGAGCCTTGTCACCATCAGATTCAACCAACGCTGATAGGTACAGAACATCCGGATTATTGGGATATTTTCTCATCAAATTCGGGATCGCTGATCTAACCTGATCACTATCATCCTGTTCAATATATTCAAAATATTGATCGAGATCCTGTGCAAATATAAGAACCGGAAAAAGGAATAGTGCTGATAGAATAAGTCGTTTCATTATCATTCTAAAAATGAATCCTCGGTTCCGCAAACAGGACAAATCCAAAGCGCTTCATTGGCAATATGTCCGCAATTGGAGCAGCGGACTTCATTAATAGAATCAAACCGATTTACGATATCCGTCAAAACGTCACCGGCCTCCCGGTCACGTTTGAGAGCAATTAACAACTTACAATAGGCAATTTTCGCTATCACTGAGCTTGGATTGGTCTCGATCAGATCACTGATCAGATCCGACGCTCTGGATAAGTCCCCTTTACGTTCATAAAAACTGGCTAACGCGGTGATTGTGCGAACATCATCTGGTTCAGTTTTCAATATTTTCAGATAAAAATCTTCAATATTCCCAAAATTACCATAATTGAAGAGAACTTTTTGAAGTTGAGGAAAAATCAGCCACGCTTTTTTGGGAGCAACATCAGCAAATTTTTCCCACCATTCCACGGCATCGGCATCCCGTTTTTCTTTTAAATATGACTCGGCAATGTAATAGTAACTCGCCTCACAGCGGGAATCGATTCGTATCGCTTTCCGGAAAATTAGTCGGGCATCGTGAAACGCTTTGTTTTCAAACTTTTCAAGGCCTTCCTGCGCTTTATAAATTGCCATGGCCCTTTTATTGTTTTCTTTCCGAATCTGAAGTACTCTCTCCATGTATTCAGAGGCCTTATTCCATTTTTTCAAATCCCGGTATAAATGCCAAATCTTTTCCAAGGCCCATATGTTTTTCTTTTCCTCATCCAGTATGTTCAGCGCAACAGACAGAGCAATTCCCTTTTCATTAAGTTCAACATAATCTAACACCAGATTTCGCATTATTTCCAGCTTCTGGAGTTTGTTAATATCCTGACGATACAACAATGTTTGATGCACTTTCACGGCTGGTTTTAATTTTCCGGTTTTTCGGAGAATATTTCCCAATTTAATATACGCATCAATGTGGCTCGTATCTTTCTCAATAATTGATTTCAATTCCTTAATAGCGATATCATACTCGCTCTGCAGAATATGATTCAGAGCCTGGGCGTAAAGTGACGTTTTTGGTTTTGTCTCCGATTTCCTCCGCCCAATAATGATCCCTAAAACCATTATTAAGATTATAACAAAAACAAACGCCAGAATGATTTCAAGTGTTGTCATTTATAATCCTTTATTTGATTATTCTTTAATTTCAACATCCTCAAGGTCCTTATTGCGCAACAGATCAATCTCTTTTTTTAACTTTTTATACTCACTGTTTATGACGCGCACTATCTTCTTTTGTTCCAGAATTTGAAAACCGGCAATCAGGTAGCCAATCAAAAATCCACAAACCAATGATATTAACAAAACAACGATCATTTCAGTACTGAATGCATAGTTACTACTGAAAAATTTTAAGGTAATTTTCTGACCAACATTCTGAATTACAAAGACCAGTAATAACAGAACGATTAAAACAAGCACAAGCAACTTTAAATATTTCATACCAACCTCATAATTTTTGAATTTTACCAAACAGACTGACACCGGGTGCTCCGGTAATTAATATATCAATTAAATCACCAATGTCAGCGTTTCCTTCTTTTAAAATTACCAGTTTATTCGAATCAGTCCTACCAATTTTTTCATCAGCATTTTTTTTACTGCTCCCGTCAATTAATATCGATTGAACAGTTCCGATTGTTTGACGATTTCTGAATGTAGTATGCTTTTTCTGTTTCGCAATAATACGATTCAGGCGTTTCGCTTTTTCTTGTTCATTAACGTCATCGGTCAGTTTAGCGGCCGCAGTATATGGACGCGGTGAATACTTAAACATGTAGGCATTATCAAAGATAACATTATCCATTACATGTAGAGTTTCTTCAAAATCAGTGGTGGTTTCACCGGGAAAGCCAACAATAATATCAGTTGTAATCCCACAGTCGGGTAAATATTTTCGGATATTTGCCACAAAATCAAAATACTTTTCCTGTGTATAAGAGCGATTCATCATGGATAATACTTTAGTCGATCCTGATTGCAAGGGTAAATGAATATGTTTGCAGATATTTTCATAATCACGCATCACTTCCAGCATTCTTGTGTTTACATCTTCCGGATGGGGTGACGTAAAACGAATCCGTTTAACACCCGGTATTTGCGCAACCTGTATGAGCAGTTCCGGGAAGCGGTTATCTTCGTGATGATAGGAGTTGACATTTTGTCCGAGCAGAGTGATTTCCTGATATCCGTCATGAACGGCCAACTTTATTTCGTCAATAATGCTTTTTATCGGGCGACTACGTTCACGTCCCCTGGTATAGGGAACAATGCAGTAGGAACAGAATTTATCACAACCCCGCATAATTGATACCCAGGCATTTACAAGACTGTTTCTGAATGGCATCAGACCATCAAAGACTTCCTTTTTAGATAG
>Ga0265596_1000998_pt1 | contig 14229 bp, 9 predicted proteins | sample saktaG_FD_190143 | JGI IMG/M metagenome (GOLD analysis project Ga0265596, IMG submission 190143) | Saline water microbial communities from Sakinaw Lake, British Columbia, Canada - sak_2013_06_06_60m | ecosystem: Environmental > Aquatic > Non-marine Saline and Alkaline > Saline ...
TCTACTTCCCCAAAATTAATCAGTTCGATCTAGATTTGAACAGGGGTAAAATAAAACTCTTTTGCCACGATGTTTTTGTTGCAGATGACCTGAAAGGCGTTGTCCCGGAATTTCTGCTTTTACTTCGTGGTGGCATGGACATTCCCGATATACCACTAAATGTGTCCCGAAGTTTTTTACAGGAAGATAAGCAGGTTAAAAAAATATCCCAGTACATCATAAAGAAGGTGGCTGACAGCCTCAAAGATATTTTCAAAGAGGACAGAAAGCGCTATGAGAGCTTGTGGCATGACATCAACCACTTCATCAAATACGGAATGCTGACTGAGGAAAAATTCTATGAAGTCCTCAAAGACCAGCTCATTTTCAAAACCACAAAAGGTGACTTTGTTACTGTGGATGAGTATCTTCTAAGAAATCCGCAGGAAGGCAAGCAGAAGAAAATTTACTATGCACCAAGCGAGGACCTTCAGGTTACTTATTTGAATATGATGAAAGAGCAGGGCATAGAAGTGATCTTCGCTCCAACTGTGCTGGACGGTCATGTTTTCCAGAAAATAGAAACGGATAAAGGCGATGTATCATTTGTGCGGATCGACTCCGAGATCAATGACAATATGGTGAACAAAGATAAGAAAGAGATCGTTGATCAGGATAATAAGACTCCATCTGATAAGATAAAAACAGTATTTGAAAAAGCGCTGAATAACGATAAGATCACTGTTGAAGTGAAAAGCCTGAAGGTGAAGGATATTCCGGCAATGGTCGTGTTCAATGAGCATATGCGTAGATTTCAGGAGATGAGCCAGTTTGCAAATCCGGAAGGTGCAGACATGCTCGCAAGCCATACACTTGTCGTGAATAGTGAAAATGATACGGTAAAAAAGATACTCATTCTCAATGACAAAGGAAAAACCGAAGAAGTAAAACTGCTTTGCAGCTATATTCACGAACTGGGACTCATCGAGCAGAAACCTCTTACTGGAAAAGAGCTTCAGTCCTTCATAGAAAAATCCAACAAAATTTTGCAAATGATAGAGTAGAAAAATAGAATCCATAATAAATAAGCGGTTGTCATAAGCAGCCGCTTTTGCTTTATGGTTTTGTTGACAAAAAAACAGCTTGATTCAAACTTAATTTCATAATTTAAGTGTATGATAAGGATAACATTTGAATATATTTGATTCTGCCGGTATAAGTTTACGGATGCGCCTTGAGAACACAAAAGAGTTCTATCTTTTTGTGATGCAGGTCTTCCGCAAAACACTTACCTTCCACAGGCAAAAACAAATAGGGTTCATCGTACTGCTGCGCCAGATCATGTTCACCGGCTACGAAGCGCTTCCCCTCATCATTTTTATCGCTCTGAGCATAGGGGGACTCATCATTCTGGAGGGAAACTATATACTCGGCGGTTTCGGGCAGAGCCAGCTTGTATATGTGATTCTCGTCACTGTCGTTATTCGAGAACTGAGCATCATCATTACTGCGCTTATTGTTATTGCCAGATCAGGAACAGCGATTTCCACCGAACTTGGCAACATGATCGTCAATAACGAGATAAACCTTCTTCAGTCAATTGGTATTTCACCAATTTCTTATCTCGTTGTATCGCGTTTTATCGGCGTGGTTGTCGCAGTGTTTCTGCTGACCATTTACTTCAACCTTGCTGCAGTAATCGGGGGATGGCTTTTCTCAACGATCTTTTATCCAATGAATTTTGGCTATTTCCTAAGCCAGTTCCTCTACGAGCTCTCCTTCGCTGATATCATCATTTTTGTGATCAAATCAATAGTATTCGGCACTGCTATTGCACTCATATCCTGCTATCAGGGCTTGAAGGTTTCGGTTGCTTCAACAGAAGTACCTCAGCGCACCATAAAAGCAGCGGTTTCCTCCGTAATTGCTGTAGTTGTGTTTGATATAATAATCACTGTCTTATTTTATATATTATAACATTATGAATGTAGAAATTAAAAACTTGTCTGTTGATATTGATGAAAATATCATTTTAAAGGATATTTCTTTTTCTGTTGCAGAGCATCAATCCTGCATCATTGTCGGCTCGCATGCCTATTATAACGGCCTTTTGCTGAATGTACTCGGTGGATTTTATCATCCTGCTAACGGGACTATATTTATTGCAGGAAAAGATATTTATTCCAAAAAAGAAGACGAAATCGTGGATTTGAGAAAAAAGATATCCTTTGTTTTTCAGGAAGGCGCTTTTCTTTCAAACCTGACTGTTCTTGAAAACCTGCTCTTACCTGTAAAATTTTATGCAAAGAAATTTGTGAAGACAAAAGTCATGAAAGAGATCAAAGATTATTGTGAATATTTTGATGTCCCCCCTGTGCTTGAAAAACGTCCCGCATTTATTTCCTATACATCAAAAAAAATACTATCACTCATACGGGCACTCATTACCCATCCTGAAATCATCATCATAAACAAGCCGCTTTTTAATCTGGATATCAGGAATCAGATCAAAGTAATAAATTTGTTGAAAGATGTAAAAAAACAAGGCATGACCTTTATCATCTCAAGCAATTCCTATGATGTCATCAAATCTATTGCTGATCAGGTCGTGCATATCGAGAAGGGCTCGATCCAGAAAATTATGTATGCCAAAAATAAAGATTTTTTACAAGAAATAAAACAATTAGATATATTATCAGACTTAGTAGGAGTCGAAGATGAAGTTTAAATTTAAACATACAGATAAAATCGTGGGTATATTCTTCTTAGTAGCAGTTGTGGCACTCATTTTTACCCTCGTTGTCGTTGCTGTCTCCAAGCGGATATTTGATAGAAAATATTATTTCACAACCCAGTTTGTTGATGCCATAGGGCTCTCAAATTCTACAAAATTGTATTTCAAGGGCTACGAGATCGGGAAGCTGAAAAAGTACACTCTTAATATTAATAATCAAATCGATGCAGAGCTGGTGGTGTATAAGGAATTCAGAGGCAAGATCGTGGAGAATTCTGCTATTTTTAAAGCAACGAATCCTATAACAGGAAAAAGTACAATGGAATTTCTGCAGGGACCAGACTGGAGCAAGGTGCTTGCAGAAGGGAAGTTCATTCCCTCTCTCGGCTCAGCCGCGGGAAAGCAGTTACTCAAAGAAGGTCTTGTAAAGAAGAGCGGCGATATGATGGAGTCCGTGCTGAAAAACGTGGACCAGCTTTTATATAACCTTACTCAAGATGATAATCCGGAGCAGGGCGCACTTTTCCGAATGGTGTATAATCTTGCAAATATGACAGATAAAATGGATGAGTCATTAGAGAACGTCAATGCGATATTGGCATCATTGCAGAAGGATAATAATCCTGAAGACGGCGCAATGTTCCGTATTCTCAGCAATGTTGCAGACCTCACTGATGATTTTAAAGGCACTGCAGCACAGCTTGATGCAATGCTGGCAAATTACAAAAATCCAGATGATCTCATAGTAAAGTTGATCGACCCCGATAAAGAAAATCTCATATATCCTATGCGGGATATGCTGCTCTCCCTAAATGAAAATCTTGTTTCTATGAACAAAATACTTGAATTTATGTATATGCAGATGCCCGAATTTGCAGATATCCTGGCAAAGAGCAAGGTTTCGCTGCAAACCGCACAAAAAACGCTGGAAGCTCTCAATAACAATCCCTTCCTGCGTGGAGGTATCAAAGAGGAAGCTCCCACCCAGCAAAAAAATACAAAAATCAGATTAATGGATTTAGACCAATGAAAAAAATAATATTATTCTTTGGGCTTCTCGCACTTGTTGCCTGTTCAAGTCTTCCAAAATATGTAGATCTGCAATCCACAAAGGATGCAAACGATGCTGTGAAACGCGCACAAAACGCAGAAGCCGATGGCTATTATCAGCAGGCGCAGCTTCTTTTTGAAAAAGCTTTCGACCTTTATACAAGCGTCGATAACCTGAAGGGGATTATCATTTCCGGGCTTGCTGTGGCGCGTCAGTATTATTATCTCGATAATATGGAGCAGTATGATATATGGTATATGAAAATGTCTATCATTGCACACAATGATGCTCCCGATTTTATTCCCCTTCTCTATCTTCTGCAGATGGAAGTAGCTTTTGATAAGGGAGAATACGGCAGAGTGATCACATTGTCGCTCGCTGTAGAAACAGAGCAAAAAGAGATGCAGACAGAACTGCTTTCATATCGTTTATTAGGGCTGCTAAAGACTGGTCAACCCTATCAAAAGGAGTTCGAGAAGATCAAGCACAATATTCCCGGCTTGCGCTCCATGTTCAAAAAGAATAAGCTCGATGACCCGAAGATCGTGTCCTATGCTGCATACACTCTTGGCTACGCAATGAGCAAAGAGAAGCAATGGGTGAAGGCAATAGAATTCTTTGAAGTTGCGCATATATACGACCAACTTATTGAGAACACAAGCGGACTGGCTGATGACGTATATGCAATGGGTGTTGCCTATGACAGCCTTGGTGATACCGAAATGGCGTTGAGCTGTTATATCCGCGCGCGGGATATGTATGATATCATCAAAGATGAGGAGATGAGCTCGGTTGCGGAAGTGAAAATAAAGAATATACTGGAATAATTAAATCTGATTAAAGAGAAGGGTAGGAAAATTATAGATTAAATTTGTGAACATATGATCAAAGAAATAGAAGCGAAAACAATTCTCAATTATGTCAAACAGCCGGACACTTGGTTTGGGCTGCGCTACAATTTGAACCTCTACCGCGGATGCCAGCACCAGTGCATCTATTGTGATTCAAGAAGCGATTGTTATCATATCGAGAATTTTGCCGATATACTGGTCAAAACAAATGCAATTGAAGTCTTGAAGGATGAACTTCCAAGAAAACGAATGAAGGGAACAATCGGATTCGGCTCGATGAACGATCCGTATATGCCAATTGAAAAGGAAAGAGAACTTACAAGAAAAGCGCTGGAAGTAATTGAAAAGAACCGTTTCCCGGTTCATATTCTCACGAAGAGCACTTTGGTTTTAAGGGATATTGATATACTTAAAAAAATAGCAGAGCACTATGCAGCAGTGAGTTTTACCATCACCACAGCGGATGATGAACTGTGCAAAAAGCTGGAGCCCGGTGCACCTGTAGCGTCAGAAAGATTTGCTGCGATGAAGGAGTTGAGCGAAAATGGAATTTATACAGGCGTGCTCATGATACCCATTCTGCCATTTATTGAGGATACTAAAGAAAATGTTGAAGCGATCGTTTCGCAAGCTGCCGAGAGCGGGGCATCGTATATTCTTCCTTGGTTTGGTATGTCTATGCGAAGCGGACAGCGTGAATATTTTTATGTGAAATTAGATGAGCTATTTCCCGGTCTGAGAGCTAAGTATGAAATCAGATATGGCGAGCAGTATCAGTGCGCAGTGCCAAATGCAGATGAACTGTATAAATATTTAGAGGAAATAAGTAAAAAAAATGGAATTTCAAGGAAGATGAAGGCGTACGAGGAAAAAAGTGAACAGGGAAAGTTGTTTGGGTAGAAAGTTGCAAAGAGAAGCCGACTTTTTTGCAGGCAAATGCAAAAAAGTCTTGACTATTTTTCAATGGAGTGAAAAAAAGTCGCATGGAACGTTCGCAAAAAAAAATAATTCAGTCTGATTTACAAAAGAAAATTGTTTTCCTTGTTGGTCCAAGGCAAGTTGGAAAGACATGGCTCGCAAAGGATATTGCGCAATCTAATAAAAATGCACTTTATCTTAACTATGACAGCAAAGAAGACAGGGATATAATCCATTCGGAAAGCTGGTTGGAAACAACAGATTTACTTATTCTCGATGAACTTCATAAAATGGACGGCTGGAAAAATTATCTAAAGGGAATATATGATACACGACCCAATAATTTGCAAATCTTGGTAACTGGTAGTGCCCGACTAGATATAAGCAGATATGTCGGCGATTCTCTACTGGGTCGATTTTATCTTCATAGGTTGTTACCCTTTAGCCCACAAGAGTTTGCAGAAATCAAACATGAGTTTTCTCTTCTTGATCTGATTGAACGTAGTGGTTTCCCGGAGCCTTATTTGTCAAAAAACGAGCAAGATGTCCGCAGATGGAGAAATAACTATATCGATGGACTCGTAAGATTTGATGTTCTGGAATACGAGAATATTCAAGAAATAAGATATTTTAAGTTGATCCTCGATATGCTAAGAGAGAGAGTTGGTTCACCAATATCCTTTAATGCAATTGCAGAAGAGATGAAGAAATCTCCTAACACAGTTAAACGTTATATTCAAATTATGGAGGATCTTTATATCATATTCAAGATAACACCCTTTTCAAAAATGATTTCCCGGTCAATTTTAAAACAACCTAAAATATATTTCTACGATACCGGCATGGTAAAGGGTGATATGGGAAAGAAATTTGAAAATCTTGTTGCTATCTCACTTCAAAAATATATGTATGAATTAATAGATCAAAAAGGTGAGCATGTGAGAATACATTACCTACGCACTAAGGACGGAAGGGAGATTGATTTTGCTTTTTTACACAATGGAGAGTTGGATCGTATGATCGAGGTGAAATATAACGATGCACATATTGATAAAAATGTGCTCTATTTCAGTGAAAAATATTCTCTTCCAGCAACACAAATTGTTATGAATCTAAAAAGAGAGAGGAAGATAAATAATCTCGTTGATTTACGAGAAGCGAAGGAGTATTTGAGTAATCTTCATTTATAAATGCTTTTTTTATTCTCACTCTATAAGAATGATTTCTCTATCTCGTTGCTAAAGACCTTTTTAGCAATGCTTTTTAAACATTTGAATATATTTTCCAGACTCGTATGAGGAGAGAAAAAATTGACAGCAAAAGCAATACAAAAAAAGTTTAAAATGTTGTTTCGTGGAATTTTTCGCACGTACTCTATTAAATTTTGGCTTGGAAGTAAATATATGAAGAAGTATAATTAGATCGATAAAAAACCTTTAAAGGTGGGTCACATGAAAAGAATAAGTAGAATTTTAATATTAACGACATTGCTAAATGTAGTGTTTTTTTGTATTGCTTTTGCAGACACAATTAACATTCCAGCAGATTACAGCACCATACAAGCAGGAATAAATGCTTCTACGAATGGAGATACGATTTTAGTCCAACCGGGAACCTATATTGAGAATATTAATTACAACGGTAAGAACATCACAGTTGGTTCGTTATTTCTGACTACAGCGGATACTTCCTATATTTCACAAACTGTAATTGACGGCAACCAGAATGGAAGCGTGGTAAGGTTCGAAAATGAGGAGGATTCAACAGCGGTTTTAACTGGTTTTACGATAAAAAACGGATATGCTTCTTATGGTGGTGGGATTTACTTTTATGAATCCAGTCCGCGTCTAACCAATGTAACCATAACAGGTAATACTACTTATGGTGACGGTGGAGGGATTTTCTGCTGGTCTAATTCCAGTCCGAGTTTGGAGAATGTAGAAATTACAAACAATACAGCAGATTTAGGAGGAGGAATTTATTGCTATGATAATTCCAGTCCCAGTTTGGAAAATGTAACCATAACAGGTAATTCTGCTTCTTCTGATGGTGGTGGGTTGTACCTTAGGGGAAACTCATCTCCGAGCTTAGATTGTATAACGATAATACACAATATTGCTGCAGCTAATGGTGGCGGAATTTATTGCTATTATTATTCCTCACCCATTTTACAAAATGTAATTATTAAAAATAATTTTGCTGAATATGGTGGTGGTATTTATTGTTATTCATCATCACCAAGTTTAAGCAACGTAACGATATCCAATAATATTGTTGTTGTTGATGGAGGCGGTATATGCTGCAAAAGTAATTCTTCACTAGTTTTTAGTAATAAAAGTAGATGTAATATTCATTCGAACAACACTTTTAGCTCAAGAGGATTTGGTGCAGATATTTTTACAATACAATGTGAAATCATTAATGTAATTCTGGATACATTCACAGTCTTAACACCTACTGATTATTATGCATCACCTGTTGATAATTTTACATTTGATATATTACATAGTATTCAGGCGGATTTGATTAATTCAAACGTTTATGTGTCGGTTGATGGTGATGACTCAAATACAGGAACATCGGCAGATGACCCATTTAAGACAATATGGCATGCATTATCAGTAATTTATTCAGATAGTCTGAATATCAATACAATTTATTTGTCTTCAGGTACATATAGTGATTCAACAAACGGAGAAATATTCCCGATAAGATGGAGTAATTATGTGAATCTTACTGGTAGTGTAGACAATGCAACGATATTAGATGCTAATAGCATTTCAGGAGTTATAAGGTTTAATTATGTTAATTGTGCAATAATTCAAAATATTTTAATTAAGAATGGTAGTGCTGACAAGGGTGGTGGAATTTATTGTTTTAAATCTTCTCCAATATTCCAGAATATTATTATTGATCATAATGAAGCTTTTGAATATGGTGGTGGTATCTATTGTAAGCATAATTCATCACCTTACTTAGATAACATTGTTATAAAAAATAATGATGCGATCTTAGGTGGTGGATTTTATTGTAGTGATAATTCATCACCAATAATGATTAATGTGATTATAAGCGATAATAAAGCTTATGCGAGTGGAGGTGGTTTCTATTGCTATAACAATTGTACGCCAACGATGGAAAATGTGGTAATTAGAAATAATTTTTCTTCGTATGGTGGGGGTGTTTACATCCTTGATTCAGCTCCAGTTCTTCATCATGTGATTATATCAGGTAATATTATAGAATGTTATGGCGGTGGAATATCCTGTGCTGGGTATACATCCCCAGTTTTCGAGAATGTTACGATAATTGGAAATAGTGCTGAACGTGGTAGTGGTATTTCATGCAACAATAATTCATTTCCGAGTATTGAAAATTCAATTGTTGCAAATAATATAGGTAATTATGGCATATATGTTTACTCGAATGGCAATTCATCAATTGCTTATTCGAATTTTTACAATAATGAAGGTGGTAACTTTTATGGGGTGACAAATGATTCTATCGGAGTGAATGTCACAACTAATGCAAATGGAGATAGCTGTGACGCATTTAATAATATTCAGCTCGATCCGTTATTTGTAGATCCTACAAATTATGACTATCATCTAAGTTGGATTAACTATCCAATACCGGATTCAACTAAATCTCCTTGCATCGATGCAGGTGACCCGAATTCCCCTCCCGATCCTGATGGTACAATCGCAGATATGGGAGCATATTACTTTAATCAGAATGTGTCAATTGATGATCCCCCTGAAATAATAACTTCTCAACTCATAATTTGCCCTAATCCAATTGGTGTAAACAATAATAATCTCTATGCAAGCTTTTCCATGCACAAGCCGGGTACGGTAAAAATTCAGTTATTCAATATAAAAGGGCAACTGGTCTCAACTCTTCTCAATGAAAATAAAAATATTGGAGATTACACGATAAGTCATGCAGTTAATGAATTATCTTCTGGAATATATTTTACTAAATTGAGTGTTGATGGAGTTGGTAGAGAGATTAAGAAAGTAGTATTGTTGAGATAGAGGAACGCTCTAAACGAAAAAAACTGTACAGTTCTTACCCGACTTTTTTGCAGGCAACTGCAAAAAAGTCTTGACTATTTTTCAATGGAGTGAAAAAAAGTCGCATGGAACGTTCGCAAAAAAAAATAATTCAGTCTGATTTACAAAAGAAAATCGTGTTTCTTGTAGGACCGCGGCAAGTAGGAAAAACGTGGCTTGCAAAAGATATTGCAAAATCTTATGAACATGCACAGTACCTAAACTACGACAGGAAAGAGGACAGGGATATAATTCATTCGGAAAGCTGGTTGGAAAAAACAGATTTGCTCATTCTGGATGAACTTCATAAAATGGAAGGGTGGAAGAATTATCTCAAGGGAATATATGACACAAAATCAGACCATTTACAGATTTTAGTTACTGGCAGCGCCCGGCTCGACATAAGTAGATATATCGGAGATTCTCTGCTCGGAAGATTTTATCTTCATAGGTTGCTACCTTTTAGTCCAAGAGAATTTTCAGAAATCCAACATGAATTTACTCTTTCAAAGCTCATAGAACGAAGTGGCTTTCCCGAGCCATATTTATCTGAGACCGAACAGGATGTACAACGATGGAGAAATAATTACATTGATGGACTGGTAAGATTTGACGTCCTGGAATACGAGAATATTCAAGAAATAAGATATTTTAAGCTGATCCTTGATATGTTAAGAGAGAGAGTTGGTTCACCTATTTCATATAATGCTATTGCGGAAGAAATGAAGAAATCTCCCAACACAATTAAGCGATATATTCAAATTATGGAAAATCTTTATATCATATTCCAGATAACACCATTTTCAGAAATGATATCTCGTTCAATTTTGAAGCGTCCGAAAATCTATTTTTATGATACCGGTATGGTAAATGGTGATATGGGAAAGAAGTTTGAAAATCTTGTTGCTCTATCACTTCAAAAATATATGTATGAATTAATAGATAAAAAAGGTGAGGATGTGAGAGTGCATTACCTACGCACCAAGGATAGAAGGGAGGTTGATTTCGCTTTTTCGCGAAAAGGAAAGTTAGAACGAATGATCGAAGTGAAATATAACGATGCGCATATTGATAAAAATCTGCTCTATTTCAGTGAAAAATATTCTCTTCCTGCAACGCAAATTGTGATGAATTTAAAAAGAGAGAGGAAAATAAATGAGCTTGTTGATTTACGAAAAGCAAAGGAGTTTTTAAGCGATCTTCATTTATAAATGCTTGTACCGAATGACTTCTTTCTCTCATTGCTAAAGCCCTCTTTAACAACGTTTATTTGTTAAAAATATATTTTCCAAGCTCGTATGAGAAGAGAAAAAATTGACAGCAAAAGTTAAGTATCCAGATTTATTTTATTGTTTATTGGAATTTTCTGCAGGTGCTATATTAAATTTTGGCTTGGAAGTAAAAATATGAAGAAGTATAATTAGCTCGTTATAAAAACCTGCAAAAGCGGGTTACATGAAAAGAAGAAATATATTATGTGCATTAGCAACCCTCATGCTTGTGTTATTTGTAAATAGTGCTTATGCAGCTACGATCAACATTCCGGTAGATTATACAACAATACAGCCAGGGATAAATGCTTCTACAAACGGAGATACTGTTTTAGTCCAACCGGGGACCTATATTGAGAATATCAATTACAACGGTAAAAATTCAGTTATTCAATATAAAAGGGCAACTGGTTTCAACGCTTTTTGACGATGAGAGGAATTTTGGATACCATACAATTTCCAGCACAGTTGACAATTTGTCGTCAGGAATTTATTTTACCAACCTGAGTATTGACGGGATTCAAAAAGAGGTCAGTAAAGTAGTGGTGTTGAGGTAATAAATTCTGAAAATAAGGATTTAATGAAAAAGTTAATATTATTTGCAGTTCTTCTTTTATGCTCAAGCTTATTTGCTCAAAACCGAGATATTCCTGTCACCCGAGATTTAAATCCAGATGCTGTGTATGATACATATCAGGACTGGGTTGCTAAAAATCCACCACAGAAAACCAATGCTTTTGAAGTAAGCAGAATGCACTCAAATCAAAGAGATGAGGGGTTTCTGATCATAGTTAACAACGACCTGTATGAAAATATCGAACAATCTTTACTCGTTTACCAGCAGGATCTTGCAGATGATGGATTCAATTCATATGTAGTGGTATTTGATGGCACGTCACCTATTGATCTCAAACAGGAGATACTTTTGTACGTTCAGTTGGAAAGCATTGTAAATGTGGTTCTTATAGGAAACTTGCCAGTTGCATGGTTCGAGCTTTTTGAAGATTGGAACGACAATGGCATTCAAGATCCCGGCGAAGATTGGGTTGAGTTTCCATGCGACCTTTACTTCACTGATATAGATGGGATTTGGGGTGATTTTGACGAGGATGGCATTCTTGATTATCATGGAGGTGAGCAACATCCGGAACTCGGCATAGGCAGGATCGTTGCTGATAATATGGATATGCTTGATGCATCTGAATATGAACTTGTGAATAGTTATTTTCAGCGCAATCATCTTTTCCGGTCTGGCGTCATTACCAGTAACAATATATCTCTGGCATATATAGATGATGACTGGGCATCCTGGGGAAATGACTATCAACAGTCAATGCTGTTGGCATATCCTTCAGTCGAACTTGTAAATGATATAGAAGAAACCAACGCCGGTGATTATCTTAATAATCGATTGATCTCTGATTATGAACTCATCCAGGTGCATGTTCATTCAGGACCGGATGCTCACTACTTCTATTACAATGCAGGGACTAATTATCAACTGGTACACAATTATGAAGTAGCTGCAATAAATCCGACAGCTCATTTTTATAATCTGTTTGCGTGTTCAAACTCAAGATATACCACGTCGAACAATATGGGAGGTATGTATATTTACGGCAGCGAGCATGGTTTGGTAACTTTGGGCTCAACAAAAACGGGGAGTATGCTTGGATTTACTGATTTCTATCATCCTTTATCTGAAGATAAAACATTCGGAGAGTCACTGCGTTTATGGTGGGAATTGAATGTCGATACCGCGCCATATTCCGGTTGGGAGAGAGCATGGTTCTACGGCATGATAATTCAAGGAGATCCTTCATTAAGAAGACGTTATAATAAAAATTCTGGAATTTTTGCATACTTCGAAGCAGACGAATATGTCGGGCTTACCCCTCATATGGTTCATTTTACAGACCTAAGCGTTCCGCCGGATTCAATAGTATCATGGCAATGGGATTTCCAAAATGACGGGATTATTGATTCATATGAACAGAATCCCTCATATTCATACGCCGATTCAGGGAGTTTTTCAGTTTCCTTAACAGTTTCGGATGCTCATGACTCAACAGATACGGAAATCAGAGAAAACTATATAAGAGTGGATATTCCTCTCGTGAATAATATTACACAACATACCGGTTATGGGACAATACAAGACGGAATTGATTGTGCAAATGAAGGTGACGTCATTATCCTTGAGGAAAATTGTTATTTTGAAAATATTAATTTTAATGGGAAGAATATTACTCTTGCTTCAAAATACTTTACTGAACAGGATACATCGTATATTTCCCAAACTATTCTTGACGGAAATAATGCAGATGCCGCAGTAAAAATCATAAATGGAGAGGATTCTACAGCCGTATTAATGGGTTTAACAATAAGAAATGGGCATTCGAGCACCGGTGGCGGGATTTGCATAGAAAATTCTTCCCCGAGTTTGTTTAATCTAAAGATTTTAGAAAATAGTGCGACTTCCGGAGGGGGTATTTTCTACCAATACTCCTATAGTACTATAAAAAACTCAATCATTTCAAATAATAGTTCGGTCTATTATGGTGGCGGTGTGTTCTGCAATAAATCTTCGCCGAACTTTGTAAATGTAACAGTTGAGGGTAATAGTTCAGCTTATCAGGGCGGCGGTATTTCATGTTATAATAGTTCTGCTCCAGTTTTAACAAATACAATTTTCTGGAACAATAACCCACAGGAGATTTATTTTAGTGGAATATTAGACCCGAATGAAATTACAATAAATTACTCTGATATTCAAGGTGGCGTCACGGGAATAACTACAAATAATAACGGGGCAGTACATTGGCTCTTTGGCAATATTAACGCTGATCCTTTATTTGCCGATCCTCTCAATGGTGACTATCATCTGAGTTGGCTAAATTATCCCATTCCAGACTCAACAAAGTCCCCGTGTATCGATGCGGGAGATCCGAGCTCCCCATTGGATCCGGATGGCACTATTGCAGATATGGGAGCATATTACTTTAATCAAAATGTTTCAGTTGATGAGCCACAAGGAACTTCACGATATATGCTTACAAATTATCCTAATCCGATTGGTATCAACAATAACAATCTCAGCGTGAGCTTTTCTATTCTTAAGCCGGGCAGCGTTAAAATTCAACTATTCAATATCAAAGGACAACTTGTTTCAACACTTATTAATGAAGATAAAAATACCGGGAATCATATAATTACTCATCCTATTGAAATGTTATCATCCGGAATTTATTTTACAAAACTTACTATTGATGGAGTTGTTAAAGAGGTCAGCAAGGTGGTTGTGTTGAGGTAAGGAACACTCTAAATATAAGTCATAACAGATCGCACTGTGGATAAATGTTTATTAATT
>Ga0265596_1001014_pt1 | contig 14112 bp, 12 predicted proteins | sample saktaG_FD_190143 | JGI IMG/M metagenome (GOLD analysis project Ga0265596, IMG submission 190143) | Saline water microbial communities from Sakinaw Lake, British Columbia, Canada - sak_2013_06_06_60m | ecosystem: Environmental > Aquatic > Non-marine Saline and Alkaline > Saline ...
CGATTATTCATGAATATCATATTCAGCAATTTTTGAATAGAGTAATCGCCTCTGAATCTTTAAACGATTTGCTGTCTTGGTTTTATTCCAGCCCTCAGTACAAAGAGCTTCAATAATAAGTTTCTTCTCGAAAGCTGCAACCCGGCTTCTAAAATCCATATTAGTGTCATTGAGTGCAGTATCAATCTTAATATTCTTACTTTTAATATCTTGTGTCGAATTAATATCAAGGACATTACTTTGACTGACGACCAGGGAATGCTGAATCACATTTTCCAGTTCCCTAACATTACCCGGCCAATCATAAGACCGTAATATATTGAGAGATTTATCAGTGATCACAATTTCATAATCCGGTGAATATTTTTTAACAAAATAATTAACTAGTGGTTCAATATCTTCTTGACGTTCGCGTAATGGGGGAATATTGATACGAACAACGTTTAATCTGTAATATAAGTCCTTTCGGAATCGTTCTTTTTCAATCGATTCCTGTAAGTTTTGGTTTGTCGCAGAAATAATACGAATGTCGACTTTAAGCGTTTTTTCTCCTCCAACACGCTCAAATTCGCCATGTTGTAAAACTCTCAATAACTTGACCTGAAGTGACAGCGGCATGCTGTTTATCTCATCAAGAAATATAGTTCCTCCATCTGCCAATTCAAACCGACCTGCCCGTTGAGTAAGGGCACCAGTAAATGCACCTTTTTCGTGACCAAATATTTCACTTTCGAGCAAGTTTTCTGAAAGTGAACTGCAGTTTAGTTTGATGAACGGTTTATCACAACGTGGGGAATGTTCTTGAATGGCATTCGCAATGAGCTCTTTGCCAGTACCACTTTCACCAAAGATAAGAATAGGAACATCATTGTTAGCAAGTTTACCAATTGTTTTGAAAATTTCCTGCATTTGTGAACTTCGGCTAATGATTTGGTTGCCAATTTTTAGAGGTTCAGCAGTTTTGATTCGTTTTAGCTCTGTCACTTCGGAAACCAAATCATGATATTCAACAGCCCGTTTAATAATGAGCAAAAATTCTTCAAGATCAAAAGGTTTTTCAAGATAATCAAACGCGCCTTCCTTCATCGCACTGATGGCTCTTTCGCTGGTTCCGTAGGCGGTAAATACAATTACTGTGGAAGACGGATGAATTATTTTAATTTCGCTTAAGACTTTCATCCCATCTATATCAGGCAGGTTAATGTCGAGTAAAATAATTTCCGGCTCGTGGTTTTTAACGGCTTGAAGACCGGATTTCCCACTAGCGGATTCATGCAGCTCAAACTGATAAGGCTTAAGAATTTCAATTATATTTTTACGCATTGACGCTTCATCGTCAATAACCAGGAATTGTTTAATTGGTTTTACCAATGCATTCTCCTTCATTTACAGGTATCGTAATGGTTACGATTGTTCCTTCAGGATTGTTTCTCGAAAATACAACTGTCCCACCGTGTGCTTTAATTTTTTGAAATGAAATAGCCAGACCCAGGCCAACACCAGTCGGTTTGGTGGAAAAAAACGGGTCAAAAAGATATTTTAGATGTTTGTCTTGAATTCCAATGCCGGTGTCAGTAATCCTGATAATGCATTTTTTGTCTTGAAAACGGCTGGTGACAAATATGTTTCCGGCATTTTCAATGGCTTCCTGGGCATTAACCAGAACATTAATGAAGACTTCTTTAATGGAATTATAATCCAGTTTCATCAGGGGTATTTGTGGATCAAGCCGAATTTTATATTCAATCGAAGCATTGTATTCGCGAGTTTGAACAAGTTTAACGGCATCTTCAAGGACATCGTTAATATTTGCAGTCAGTCGTTTAACGGAAATCGGTTTCGAATAGGTTAAAAGCCGCTTGACCAGATTGCTCAGGCGATTGATCTCAGTTAGCACCATTTGTGTCGATTCGCTGTTAAAAACATCCGATTCGTAGGATTTTTCTTTCATCTCTTTTTCCCACATCTGGATGCGGGTTTTAATAATTGCCAGCGGTGTTTTGACTTCATGAGCTACACCGGCTATGATCCGTCCCAGTGCGGCCATTTTTTCTTTTTCATGAAGTTCGAGCTCTAGTTGACGTCTGTTCTGGTTTTCCCGTTGAAGTGTATCTACCATATCATTAATCAAATCGGTGATATAGCCAATAGTGCCTTTGGCCTCAGGAAGATGTTCGGCTTTTCCGGCTTTAAGCAATTCCAAATGTTGATAGATTTGGTTTACCTTATTTCGATATACCAAAGAAGTTAAAAGTAAAGTCAACAAACCGAGCAAAGTAATGAAGGCGGTTATAGCGTAAATACGGGGAAGTTTTGATTCGGGCAACATGCGTTCAATATGAATTCGAACCCAAAGAGCGCCAATTGTCTCATTATCTATAATGATGGGAATAGTCATTAATGGAAACACCGCCGGATCAAAGCGATGCACATCCAAGATGTTATTTCCCGTTGAAATTGACTCGAGTACTTGATTCTTGATATAGGAATATGAGCGGGGTGGTGGACCGTATGCCGGAGCAGGAGGTGGTGAAGTTGGATAGCTATACCCGATAAAATCATTAAGTACAGTGAAATAAAAGCCACCCTCAAAACCATTTTTTGTCATTAGAACCGAATCGGCAACAGTTTTCAACTGTTTGTTTATTCGGTTCATTTCTTTTTGAGTAATGTTGTGTTCTTTTCCCAGGATTTCAAGGAATAGTTCAAAGATCAATTCCTGTGTTTGTGCCTGCAACTCAGTACCAACATTTTCGGTAATCTGGATGTTTGTGTGGGTAATGTCCTCTGACCATTTATGGAACATCGTTTTAATGATTACCAATACGATTGCAATGACAAGCATGATTAGGATTGCTAGTAGAATTGTACGTTTATACTGATTAAAAAAATCTATGAAATTTCTCATACTACGTTGCATCGGCAAATTATATACCATTCTTCATTTGTTGCTCACCCTGTGAAAAATACGAAAAAGCAAACTGAAATCATATAGTTATTCTGTACGATTAGCGTACAGCAGTGTGATGATATTGACACAGTATATTGCTTAATATCAGGGGATTCAGAGGGGAACAGATTGCTGAGATTTTTGGCATAAAATTTGAGTAAACGTACCACGAACCTGAAAAATGGAGAGTTACTGGTGATAATAAAAATTGGAAATTATCGTAAGAATGCCGTTTTTGCATTGCCGGTTGATAATTCTTTGAAAATTAAAAGAAAGATACGTGCATTTTTATATCAATCGATTATCTTTTAACAGAAATCTTCGTTGATTGATTTGGGGGCTATATTGATTAACGTAATTACGCTAACCCAGTTTTGTGAAAAGCATATGGAAAAGAAGGCCGTGAATAAATTAACTGAAAGAAAGGAAATATCTGATTATATGAATCTGATAAGTAACAAAATTTGCTTTCGGGGAAATTGGATCGGACAATTTCTAAAATATCAACTATTAATCCTGTTGCTGCTTGGCCTGTTTTGGATTACCGGGTGTGATTTACCATTTATTAATGATGGTGGAGATAATGGAATTAATCAGGAGAACGATTATCTTTATCTTCTTGACTCAGGTACATGCCGCTTAATAATGCTAAATACGGATTTAGCCGTTATCAATTCCTGGGACTTAAGCGCCATTTCTGTTGATAGTCTTGACGCCAGTCTTCAGGGTATTACATACGACGGTGACTATTTATGGATCAGTATTGCTGGAAATGATGATCAGATTTTTAAAGTCGGAATAGATTCCACATCTGTCAATGTTGTAGGTAAGTTGACTGCACCTCCTGATGAAAAGGGAGTTGTGCGCGATATTGCTTATGATGGTGTACGCCTTTGGGCACTCAACAGTGGATCTGTTACGTATAGTATGCCGGCGACATTATACGAGTTGGATATAGATGGTGATTCCGTGTTGAATGAATACACTCTGCCATGTCCGGAACCCCGTGGATTGACCTATGTTCCAGAAAATACTGATGTTTATGGCCGCAGTATCCCTGAAGGATTGTATTTTACGGATAAAGACGTCGATAAAGTTTACCGTTTGCGCCTTGACAAACGAATGATTGAAGAGGTGTTTGAGGTTCCTGTTCCGGCGCGCGGGGAATCCTTTACGTTTCCAATCGGATTATACTACAGTGGAAAAACATTCTGGCTTGTCAACAGTAGCGATACGGCGGATTTGCTTTATGAATTAGAGCAGGATGGGGAAGTTATCAATATGTTTGAATTGCCCTATGAATCGCCGGGCCCGATAGTCTGGACGGATCGCAATTTCCTGGCGCTTCAGGCTCCTGAAATCTATAGTATAACTCCCAATACTGTAATTCCCGGGGAAACGAAAGAACTGGGTGTTTTCGGGAAAGGATTTATTGACAGGACCGGTCTGAATTGTAGTTTTGGTACAGATGACATTACTGTTGATTCACTCCATTTTATTTCCGCTGCAGAACTGACAGTTTATATATCTGTAACTTCTACAGCTCAAATTGGACAGTATGATGTGATAATCACAAATTTTGATGGACAGTCCGGAAATCTGATCGATGGTATTACAATCTCTGATTACGATCCAAGCAATGGTTATTTCTGGTTTACGGATACAGAATCCGATTCACTGTATAAAGTGAAGGTGTCCGATTTTAGCATCGTCCAGCGTTGGAATCTGTTGGAAATTGCGCCTGGTGGATCTGCTCAAGGGCTTGATTTTGACGGGACAAATTATTGGCTCGCTTCAGCCGGTTCCGATGATAAAATTTATCGAATTGATGTTTCCGGTGAAGAATTGAGTACTGAACTCAGCTTTTCGGCACCACCCAATCAACAGGGGACGGTTCGAGAGATATGTTCCGATGGAACCTATTTGTGGGCATTAAATGATGAATTTATATATGCAATGAATCCATCTGATGGGACAGTGATTGATACAATTAATACTCCTAGGACTGGCGCCAGGGGAATTGTATTTGTCGGGGATGATCTGTATTGTAATGATTACATAACCGACTCGATATATGTTTATTTAGCTGATGAAGATAAGTGGAATGCCTGTTTTGAAACGCCCGTTCCTCCAAATGGTACAATTGATAATCGCTATCCGACAGGAATGGCCTATGATGGTGTTAATCTCTGGTTTTCCAACAGCACATATGAATATGATTACATATTCCAGGTGGATTTTAACGGCAATGTTGTTCGGACGTATGAGGTTCCCAATCGCGGTGATGCCAAACCAACCGGTCTGATGTTTACGAAGGAGTAGGTGATAATAATGAAAATGAGGTTGTTTACATATTTACTTCTTGGATTAGCAGTATTACCTACGCTGGGATATGCTCAGATTAGTTTTGAAGGTGATTTTCGGATGCGCTGGTATAGCGATACATTTTCAGAGGCGATGGATAATCGTGATAAAGAGAATTATTTTCGTTACGCCAGCCATTTACGGATGAAAGCACCGATTAGTAAGAATATAAAATTCCAGTCGGAGGCCTTGATTTTTATGGATAATAATCCGACATCACCTGTGCGGAATATCGCGGGAACCGGGAAGATGTATTATGGGGTCACTAAAATTTTTGCCGATGTGGTACAGCCTGACTTCATGTTCTTTGATGTTGCCCGTTTACGAGTCGGCCGGCAGGATTTTTCGATTGGCAAAGGACTCTCACTCGGTGATTCCTATTATTTGATTGATGGTTTTGATGGCGTCCGGGTTGATTTATCGTTTGGCGTTTTTACCTTATCTTCGCTGGCTGCCATTACCGAACAGAATGTGTCTGAAAGCGGACTGTATCCGGATCCTGGTTCCGATCAGTTGTATGCGACACGCCTCGGATTTCCAATTCTGGATAATGATGTAATTGCATATCACATTCTTGATAAACAGCGGGGAATTTATAATGATAACCAGATTCTTGGTTGCGGATTTACAGGTGATAGAATCAAAGGTAGATTAGAATATTTTTCTGAGTTTGCTTATCAGCAATTTCATACTGCTTCCGGTTTACCGGAAAAAGGCGGTCTGGGGTATATGGCTGGGATTAGCTATCGTCAGCCGCTGGCATTTTTTCGTTCGGTAAAAATTGAAACCCGCTATGCGGCATACCAGGGGGATGATGCTTCCACGGAGAAGGTTGAACAATTCAGTCCTGCGTATCCCGCTTTTTATTGGGGCAGCCGGACAGGATATGTGGATGGATTGATATTGGGAAGTTGCTATCCGTATGACGGCAAGAATCTTGAGGGATGTCGGATTTGGTATAACCGGATTTATTTCATTACTAAATGGATGCCGAAACTACGACTGCAATTTGATTATGTCATGATTGACGAATATATTGACAATGACGATTATAATCGGTTTGATGATGAATTCGCAGTAAAATTGTATTACAATCTCAGTAAACAGGCCCGTCTTCATTTCCGTTATTCCGAAGATATGCCGAATGGTGAAGACAAGGATATTAATAACAGCGGTGTTGTTGCCTGGTCCGAAGACCGGGTTTCTCGTGTTCGTTATATGCTGGAATTACAGGTAAAATTTTAGACAAGGGATAATTTGTGATTAGTGAACCGATTATATTACTTCTGATGCTGGGGATGTTCGCCCTTGGCGTTTTCGTTTTTAAGATACCCGCAGGTGTGTCGTTGATGATGGCTGCTGTAATAGGTGCCTTGGCAGGCGGTGAAGGTTTGGCAATTCGTCATCTAGTCGAAGGCGGATTTGGTTTTATGGAAGCTATTCTGATTATTGCAACTGCGATGATATTTATGAAGATAGCAGAAAAAACAGGGGTGCTTTCAACAATTAGTTACTGGATGATAAAAAAACTTTACCGTTGGCCAGCATTACTTTTTATTGTCATTGGCATTTTTATAATGTTTCCTGGAATGTTGACGGGACTTTCATCGGCGTGTATATTAACGACAGGTGCCCTGGTTATTCCGGCATTACTGGCGATGGGGATGCCAAAAATCGCAGCTGGATCATTTATTGCGTTATTGGCTGTGCTGGGAGAAATCGCTCCGCCGATATGTATCCCGGTAATGATAATTGGTGGCGGTGTGGATATGCCATATATTGGTTTTGGCTGGCCGCTCTTTATTGCTTCGGTTCCGTTGGCAATTATTATCAGTTTGATTTTTCGCTATAAATATATGCATGATTTTGAAATTGATGTCGTCCTGGATAAACTACCGAAGCCGGTTTTCAAGAAACATGGTATCAAACTGTTTGTCCCGGTAATATTTGTGATTGGTTACCTGGTTCTGGAGAATACTATTCCGGAACATGTATTTCATCTTGGTGTGCCGCTGATATTCATGATAGGCGCCATATTAGGTCTGTGGACCGGAGAACGGTTCAAAGTAATACCAACGGTCCGTTCTGCAATTCGGACGGCCATGCCGGTAATTTCGATCCTTGTCGGTGTCGGGATGTTTTTACAAATTCTCACCCTGACCGGTGTGCGGGGATGGATATCGGTTTATTCGTTACGGCTGCCGGAAGAGATAAAATATCTGGCGGCGTTTATCATGCCATTCTTTGGCTCAGCCTATGCCGCAGCATCGGTAATCGGTGTGCCATTAGTCTATGTGTTCAGTACGAAGAATGCGATAGTTGTGACGGCTGCGCTTTCGTTGATGGCGTCGGTTGGTGACTTAATGCCGCCGCCTTCGATGCTTTTTGCTTATGCTGCCCAGATGATCAAAGAGAAAAATCACTTCAAATTACTACGCTTTAGTTTTGTGTTCATCGGGATGATTTTAATTGTCGGCCTATTGATAATAATTTTTGCCAAGCCAATCGCTAATCTGATTTTTTAAGGAGGTTTTGTGCTATACTGGATAGGCATAGGTATTGTTGTTATTATCGCAGCAATTGGAATTGCTGAGTTTCTTGGCGTGTTGAAAATATTGAAAAATATTGCCTATGCGATGGTTCTTTTACCATTTATTCTAACCTCGATGCAACTTGCCTATGTTGCGCAGATGATCAAAGAGAGAAACTACTTCAAACTGCTTCGCTTCAGTTTTGTTTCTATTGGAATGATATTAGTTGTTGGATTATTGGTAATTCTTTTTGAAGAACCAATTGTTAACCGGGCGTTTTAAAGGAGGCTTTGTGCTTTATTGGATTTACATTGGAATTGTTGTTATTATCACCGCAATTGTAATTGCTGAGCTTATTGATGAACCGAAAATATGGAATAAAATTGCTTATGCGATGGTACTTTTACCATTTATTCTAAGAATTTTGCAAATCAAATGAGTGTGTTGATGAAAAAAAATATAATACAGACCATAATAATACTTACAGCAGTACTGGTTATTGATATAATTGCTGCACTGGATCTTATTAAAATGCATCATCCAGATAAACTTTATCCATCCGATGGATTGTCGGAAATTCAGTATTTGAGTAACTATAATTCCCGTTTAAAGGGTGGAAACGGTGATACCGAAATCTATGTGTTTGATTCGGGCAAACCGGGTGCATCTATCTTATTACTTGGAGGAACACATCCAAACGAGCCGGCTTCGTTCCTGACTGCAGCACTCGTTTTGGAAAATATTCAGGTATCAACCGGCCGCATTTTTGTTATTCCACGGGCATGCAACAGCGGTTTCACCTGCACTGATCCCTTTGAAGGGTGTCCGGAATATTATCATATTCAATCAAAATACGGAGAACGCCGATTTCGTTTTGGTTCGCGGGTTTCAAATCCGCTGGATCAATGGCCTGATCCGCTGGTTTATTCACATTTTCCGTCTGGCCAAAAATTATCCGGTTTTGAAACCCGAAATTTAAACCGTGCCTATCCCGGACGGGAGAACGGCAGTTTTACAGAAAAAGTTGCTTATGCGATTATGGAGTTACTAAAGAAAGAGAAGATTACCTTGGCATTTGATCTGCACGAAGCTGCTCCTGAAATTCCCATCATCAATGCAATTGTCTATCATGAAAAATGTGAGGAACTGGCACTGATGGCGGTGATGAACCTGGAAATGAAGGGGCTCAATTATGCACCGGAACTTTCTCCAATAAATTTTCATGGATTGAGTCACCGGGAATGGGGTGATTATACGGATGCCTACCCGTTTTTAATGGAAACTTCCAATCCGATTCAGGGACGGTTACGTGGTAAAACCAATGAAGACCTAATCCGTTACGGTAAAAGTATTCAATATCAGCAGGCCCAGGAAACCGGTGCATTGCGAATCGTATATAAAGCCGATACCGGAGAGCCCCTTGAACGTCGTGTGGGCAGGCATTTACAAGGATTTAAAGAGATCATTTCCGTCTATAATGAGACGGCTGATACGGGACAGATGTTTGAATTTTCCGGTTTGCCGGAATATGATGAAATCATGACAAATGGATTAAAAGAATATTTTCAATAATAGTAAAGAAGAGAGGTAAAGATATGAGGAAGAAATTAATGAAGACTGCATTGGTAGTAATCAGTTTAACAATTTTTGCTACTACTGTGTTATTGGCTGAACCATTATTTCAGGCACCGGTACTCATTTCATCAGCCGGACAAAGTGCGGATGTAAAATTAGTTGGTATGTTGGCAAAAAGAGCCCAGATTGAAAATATAGTAGAACTTATTGCTACCGAAAAAAATCTTGATGGAATTAAAACATTAATTGTTGTGCCGGGTTTTAGTTCAAAAGGTTTAGGCGCTGCAGGTGTCAGTGCTGCAGATGAAATAAATCGGGTCAAAGCCTTATTAGCAGCGGCAAATGAGCAGAATATCCCGGTTGTATTAGTACACATTGGTGGTAATGCGAGACGATATGGCCAATCGGATCAATTCATTGAAGAAGTTGCCCAGTATGCGAAAGCGATGATTGTTGTTGAGCAGGGTAATGAAGACCAACTTTTTACAAAAATTGCATCGGAAAAGAATATTCCTTTGACGTTAGTACCAAAAATTGTTGCTGCGGGCGAGCCTTTAAAGAATTTTTTTAAATAGTAAGAAAATTATATGAGAAGTAGACATTTTAAAAATATTATTGAAGCAGGGATATTAACATTTCTGCTTATCCTTATTTATTCGTTTAATCTATATGCTACAGACAATATTGCTTCTGGCAAACAAGGGATGGTGGCAACAGCACACCCATTAGCAACAGAAGCCGGCTTGAACATTTTGAAACAGGGCGGTAATGCCATTGATGCTGTTGTTGCGTCGGCCTTTGCCATCGGAGTGGTTGAACCCGATGCATCGGGAGTCGGAGGCGGTGGAGCAATGGTCATCTGGTTAAATGATAAAAAGGAATCAGTATACATCAACTATTATCAAAAAGCTTCCGAGAAAGTGGATAAAATTAATTACAATTCCGAATTAGATCGACACACGGCAAAAGCAGTCCTGATTCCGGGAACGGTTGACGGATTATTGACGGCTTTGGAACGGTATGGTACAATGGATCGCCAACAGGTCATGGAACCAGCAATTCGCTATGCGCGGGATGGTTTTGAAATTGATGGTACGCTGGCTGGAATCCTGCTCGATAATTACCAGATTACACTTGAAGATTCCGAATCGGCTTCGATTTTCACGGAAGAAGGATTTCCAAGGATGGAAGGCGATATATTGGTGCAGGAGAACTTGGCGCATACGCTTGAACTTATTGCCGAAAACGGTCGTGATGGGTTTTATGGTGGTTCCATTGCAAAGGATTTAGTGACCCGGATAAATAATGGCGGTGGTGTGATGACGTTTGCAGACCTGCAAAATTATTATGCGCAGATTGGTGTACCGGTGCAGGGAAATTACCGTGGATACGACGTTATCGCAGCGGGTCCGCCCCAATCGGGTGCCTCTGTTATTGAAGCACTTCATATTTTGGAAAATGAAAATCTGACAAAGAAGGGGCATTATTCCGAATCTGCTCAGACACTTCATATAATGGCGGAAACTTTCAAACGAATCTACACAGACCGTTTTACATTTATGGAAGATCCGCTTTTTGGGGAGGTCCCGATTCGAGGAATTGTTTCAAAAGATTTTGCCTTGGGGCGTTACCATGATATAAATCCCTATCGTGCTGAACCACGAAAATACAGCGATACCAAACCTGGGAATCCGTTTAAGTACAACCGCACTTCAGCGAGAACTGAGTCAGGTGTTAAAGAGAACAAAGATTATCAGTGGAGCGATGACGTTGACGATGAGAATTCCGGTTCTGAGGATTGGAGCGAAGACCTGTTTGACAGTTGGGGCAGCCGGAAAAAAGTAAAAACAAAGCAAGCTTTGAAAAAGGCTGTAAAAGATACGGTCATCGTCGATGAAGATGACTATGAGGAATATGACGGCCACACGACCCATATGTCCATTATTGATAAAGATGGAAACGCTGTTTCGCTGACTCAGACGCTGGGTACATTTTTCGGATCGGGAATAATGGTCGATGGGTTTTTACTCAATTGTGGCATGTCGAATTTTTCTTCCACGTCCGAAGTCAACTCCGTTGCACCAAACAAACAGCCACGCAGTTCAATTTCGCCGACGATTATTTTGAAAAATGATGAGCCTTATATGGTTGTAGGATCACCAGGTGCCGGCCGGATTATTTCAACGGTTGTTGAATTGATCGTGAATGGGATTGATTTTTCCTATTCGGCGCAGGCAGCGAACGACGCGCCCCGTTTTTATTGTCAAAAATTTGATGAGTACCTGCATGTCGAAGGCGGCATTTCGGAAGGAGTCATTAAATCACTCAAACGAAAAGGTCACAATATTAAGCAATATGGCAACCTGGATCTATTCTTTGGCGGTGCTCAATTGATTTTAGTCGATCCGAGGACACAAACTTACTATGGAGCAGCCGATAAACGTCGTGGAGGAATCGCAGAGGGTTATTAATGAACTTTACGGTAAATCACCTTTTCTTTTTTAGTAGTGCACTAGTTTTGGTACTACTTTTACTGCTTATTTGGGAAAGGGTATCCGTAGCCAATGCATTAAAGCATTTACCGTGGCGTATTCATGTCAACGGCACCAGGGGAAAATCATCGGTTACTGAATATATTTGTGCTGTATTGCAAGCGAACACTGATCATGCCTGCGGAAAAATAACCGGTATTTTGCCGACTTTCATTGATGCTTCGATGCGCAAAATTCTATTAAAACGTCGGGGACCAGCAAGAATACAGGAACAATTTTCCACAATCAGACGGGCGGTTAAAAAAAATTGTGATACACTCGTTCTCGAATGTATGTCCATTGATCCGGAATTACAGAAAGTTGAATCCCGATTTTTTCAACCGAATGTTACTGTGCTGACCAATATTCGCGATGATCATTTCGAGAGTATGGGGAAGGATATTAATGAACATGCGGATGCCTTGATAAGTTCCATATCTTCCGGTGTGGAATATATTGTTGCCAGTAAATCCGATTTCAGTGAAAAGATTGTTGCGCGTGCCACTGAGATTGGTGCCCGTTGGATAAAACCAAATAATTTTGTAAAGGATGATGAAATTATAAAATATCCGGGTGTGTTTACCGATAATATAAACCTGGCAATTTGCGCCTGTGAGTGTATGGGAATTCAGGCTGAAGGCGCAAAGAAAAGTATTCTGTCGTATATAGATTCTCAGATTAACAATACAATCATTATATGTAACACTATTGATAATAAAAAAATTCATTTCATTAATTCATTTGCTGTCAATGATATTCCATCTCTCATTACTTTTTTTGAAAAAAATATCAATTCAGAGTTGCCGGTGGTTGCATTGATTAATACGCGTCGAGACCGGCCGTTACGATCCGTACAGTTTGCGCAATGGCTTTGTGAACAGAACATCTTTAAGAAATTTATCATTATGGGTGATCATCAGAGCAAAATGAAACAACTGTTGTTACCGGGACCGGTTTCCAAAGAGTCAATAATTACCTGGAATGGAAACGACATCGATCAACTTTTTAAAATCGTAACAGATGGTTTTGAGCAGGAAATCCAACTGATTGGAATGGCAAATATCGCCGGCAAGGCGCTACGACTTCTTGAAGAAATTAAAAAACACGGAAGCAATAATATATGATTGTCGAGTATTATTTCATTGGTCTTATTGTTGGTTTTTTATTTTATGAATTGACCGGGATTTCGGCCGGAGGTGTTATCGCGCCGGCCTATTTTTCACTATTTATCTTCTTCCCGGAACGTATTATCACAACGCTGGGAATTGCATTTCTTGTCTGGGGAATTCTAATATTTTTGAGCAATCATTTAATCATATACGGACGGCGCCGACTTTTACTGGCAATGGTGCTGGGCTTTGCCCTGAAAATCAGCATTGAATCACTGTTTGGGTCAATTGGCGATCTGAACCTGGAAATTCATTCCATCGGCTATATTATTCCCGGCCTGATTGCTAACGAGATGATGCGACAAAAAGTTTTACCGACGATTAGCGCGATTACAATTGTTACTGCTTTGATAAGTCTAATTATTATGGTTATCCATTGAGATGAGATCCAAAAAGGGAAATAGTCGCTATGTTTTACCGGTAATAGCCATTATTGCGTTAATATTACTTTTCTTGGTAAGGAAAAATTCTGTGGAGTATGAGAGACGACCATGCATCAATCAACAATTGGAGGCAGAAAAATTAACACAGCAGTGTTTTGATCTGATCAAGCAGAAGAAAACAGAAAATGGGATATATAATCCACTGCAAAATGGCTATGCAAATGGCTGGATGCTGGGTGAAGATTTTACGGAAATCACCACAACCCTGGGTTCGTTGGAAGCCAAACGTATCAGTCTTAACCCGGAGTTTGCCGGCTTGATCGTGTTATGGCTGAATGAGGCGGAGATTGTACCGGGTGATACCATTGGACTAGTTCTCTCTGGTAGTTTCCCGGCGCTGGCGATTTCGACCCTGGCAGCAACAGAGATAATGGATGTAAATGTCGTAGTGCTTAGTTCATTGGGTGCATCGATGTATGGTGCGAACCAGCCAATGGCAAACTGGGCGGATATGGAAACCTGGCTGAATGAATCGAATTTACTCCATTTTAAAAGTGAAATCATGACCATTGGTGCGGAAAACGACAACGGCGGCGGCCTGATGGAAGA
>Ga0265596_1001021_pt1 | contig 14062 bp, 11 predicted proteins | sample saktaG_FD_190143 | JGI IMG/M metagenome (GOLD analysis project Ga0265596, IMG submission 190143) | Saline water microbial communities from Sakinaw Lake, British Columbia, Canada - sak_2013_06_06_60m | ecosystem: Environmental > Aquatic > Non-marine Saline and Alkaline > Saline ...
CGATGATCACGATCGCGGTCCGCTCATCGGTAAGAATTCTGAACATTGCAGTTCGTATCGCGCCCTTGCGCATCGTGGGCACTTCCTCGGTGAGCAGCAGGTAATTATCGTGCATCTTCTTCAGGTGCCGTGCCGCCCATATCAGGCTACAATAACAGAGCACGAGCATCACGTACCGCACATCGTGCAGGAGGCGATCGTACGGCACCCCAAGTTCGACGTGGAGTAAGCCCGACCAGGTCATGCCATAGTACACGAGCACGTAGATATTGATGGCCGCCAAGCTCACCGCAAGGCCCTGGAACATCCTATTCGAAACGAGCCATCTCGTCTCTTTGCGTGAGAGGCGGTAGAGGTACGCGAAGATGAGCCAGCCGAAGATGATGAGTGCACTGCCCGAGATGCTGCTCTCCCAGGGAGCAATCGCGGGCCGGTGGCTTGCGTACCGCCAGATCAGAGCGAGCAGGAGTATCGCGAGCAAGGTACGGCCATCCATCACCCACCGTTCGAATGATTCTTTTACTGGCATCCGTATCTTCTCCCAACCACCTGCGGCGACCCCCGTGGTGTCACCGCCTTCATATATACCACGGGTTCCACCGCCATCAAAAGAAGAGTTGCTTCTGCCTCTATATATACCTTTCCATTTCCGCCCTGTCGCCCCTTGACCCCCTCTGATCTTCGACAGGACGACGGTGGAACGGGTGAGCGTGCAGGCGAGATAAGGCAGAATAAACAGGAAGTTTTTTATGTAAGTATCTTCTAGTAGCACCTGCAGCTTCATAGCTAACAGTAAACAACATCAGCGAGACCGATTGTCATTCAAGGTGGAGCTACGAGAAGCGTGAGGAAGAACGCAGTTCCGAAAGCTTGTAAAAGAGGCGGACGGGATAGCGGGTTGTGGGGTGACACCCCGTGCGATGGATAGTTTAGGACATCACACGAAGTGATTCGGCACATGCGGCTTAAATCTCATAACCGCTCTACGTATAAAAAGAAGAGAAATAATGAATAGGATACCGGGATGGGGACAATGAAGAAGCTAACGGTAAAAGGAGTACTCATATTGTCTTTCGCCCTAGCATGCGCACTCCTGGCCTTCTATCTCACTATCTTCAAAGGTGAAACGAGGGTTTATCCCCATCTCTTCTATATCCCGGTCATTTTAGCTGGCATGTGGTACGGTAAGAAGGCTATTTACGTTGCTCTATTTCTCACTGCGGTCTATATCCTTGCAACGTATTATTCGCCGACCCCGATCTCGATCGATGTGTTAGAACGGAGTGCGATTCTTTTGGTGGTGGCATATATCATCGGGCTGGTAAGCGAGAAAAAGGCACAAATGGATGTGGAGCTGAAAGAGACGAAAGATTATCTGGACGAGATCATCAAGAGTTCTGCGGATGCGATTGCCGTGGTAGACATGGAGGGCATAGTGCGTTCCTGGAACAAAGCGGCGGAAGGCTACATGGGTTATACCGCAGCCGAGGTGATCGGGGAAAGCAACACGAAATTCTTTGCTGACCCTGAGGAAGCGGATAGGATAATGGAGCGTGTGCTGCGAGATGGAGAACTGAAAAATTACCGGACAATCGTGTTAAGCAAGGATAAAAAACCGGTACACATCAGCATGTCAGCAGCATTGTTAAGAAACAAAAATGGCGAGCCGATCGGGACCGTGCGAGTGAGCAGGGACATCACCAAAGAGGTGGAACTGGAGTGGAAGATAGAAGAGGAGCGGGATAACTTGAATTTAATCTTTGAGAATATGGTTGACGGCGTGTACATTGTCTCGCGAGACTACAAAGTGGAGTTTATGAACAAGGTTCTGATTGATGAGTTTGGCGACCAGGTCGGTGATATTTGCTATGCCGGGTTTCATAACCGTGATGAGCCCTGTCCGCGGTGCAAGAATCCAGAGGTACTGAGCGGCAAGACGGTACGGTGGGAGTGGCATTCTCGGAGGAAGAACAAGACCTATGACCTCATTGAGACGCCGCTGAAGGATAGTGATGGCACACTCTTAAAACTGACGATATTCCGCGACATTACTGCGCGGAAACGAATTGAGGAGGAGTTAAGGGCAGCAAAAGAGCGGTATCGGGTAATCTTCGAGCACACGCTCACCCCCTTATGTGTGATTGAGGACGATAATACAATCTCGTTTGTCAATACAGAATTTGAGGCGCTGAGTGGGTATTCAAGGGAAGAACTCGTGGGTAAAAAGTGGATTGATCTCATTGCTGAGGATGACCTGGAAATGGTGCGGAATTATTGCGATGAAAGGCGAAAAGGAGGTGCTGCAGCATGCTGTTTCTTCAAGTTAGTTAGCCGTGAGGGGGCAATAAAGTACGTGAATGCGCGTATAGAACCGGTTCCGAGGGAGAAGAGGTGCATTGCTTCATTGCTCGATATCACAGAACTAAAGCAGCAGGAGAACAAGCTGCGGGAGACGTGTGAACGACTCGCGGAGCTGGACAAGATGAAGCGGGAATTCCTCAGCGTCGCATATCATGAGATGCGGTCCCCGCTCGCGCCGATTATCGGCTATGCAAGTATGCTGGAGCCCAAACTTGCTGATAGGGAGAAACGATATATTTCTATTATTGAGAAGAGCGCACGAGAACTTGAGGAACGGATTAATCATATGTTGGAACTCGCCCGCATTGATGGTAAGAAGGTAGAACTGACTCTTCGGGAGTTAGCCGTGCGCGACGTTGTAGAGATGGTGGTTAGGAATCTTGAACCCGCGGCGGAGGCGAAAAAACAGGGAATCTCCACTTTCATACCTCAGATAGCAATCACGGCGGATGAGCAGAAGCTGTATACCATTTTTACCAACCTGATCTCAAATGCGATCCGATACACGCCGGAAGGGGGAAGAATCGATATTGTCGTCGAGGATAGGGGAGAAGATATCCGTGCGTGCGTCGCCGATACAGGGCCCGGGATTCCAGCGGAACATCTACCAAAGATCTTTGAGCGATTCTACATGATTGACACCTCGCTGACGAGGAAGTCCGGAGGGCTGGGTCTGGGGTTGTCCATCGTCAAGGAGTACGTCAAGCTGCATGGTGGTAGGGTATGGGCGACCAGTGAACTGGGAAAAGGATCAAAATTCTTCTTTACTTTGCCCAAACGAGAGATAACTAAGAAGGAGTGAATGAGATGAAGAAGAGGATATTGATTGTGGAAGATGCGCCCTATATGCGCGAGATGCTGGTTGAGATGTTAGAAGAGCAGGGGAGCGACTATGAAGTGGTGGACATTGCGGTTAATGGCAAGGAAGCGGTAGAGAAGTACAAAGCATTGAAGCCCGACATCGTGACCATGGACCTGGTGATGGAAGTGATGGATGGGATCCAGGCGATAGAGGAGATAAAAAAGTATGACCCAACGGCAATGATCCTCGCAATCTCCGCATTGGGCGCGCCTGAGTACCGGGACGCAGCGATGAGGGCCGGGGCAGATGGATACCTCTGGAAACCGTTCACGGTGAAGAATTTGACCGATGAACTTACAAAACTGGTCGTGGAACACCAAACGAAATGAGCGCGGAAGTGGGGTTTGAGGAGATACTGCGCGCGCTCAGAAGGAGCAGAGTGAGGACTGAGATTCTGATGTATCTCTACAAAATTTATCCTAGGGCTTCATATCCCGCGGAGATTTCCAGGAACACGGGAATAGATTCTACGAACATCCTCGGCGGATTGAGAGGGATGAGCAGCAGATTTGATGAGTCAAGTTCTCTTCTCAAACAGGGGATTGTGGAGAAGATAGAACGTGGGGATGTCACCTATTATCGGCTTTCAGAGCGTGGAAAAGCATTGGTAGAGAGCCTGCAGAAGGCTTAGATTGTGCGGTTTCCTCATTTCGGGTGCTTTTTTAAAGGTTAAGATATCTCCCTCTAGCTTTCCACATAAACATATCTTTCCCAAAAACTATTTATATCGGTAAAAACCGAAAAGCTTTTATACCCTACATACATAGTAACATATGTAGGTGTATATGTATATAAGAAGGCGGATGGATGGAGGTGTGGAAGAAGGATGAAAGAAGAAGAAGAAAGGGCTGTAAAAAAATCGGTGGATGCACCCCCGTTTCTGAGACGGAGTCGAGTGAGGACTGAGATTCTGATGTACCTGTATAGTAAGTACCCGGCGGCTTCGCATCCTGAGGAGGTCTCCAGGGACACGGGGATCGATCTCAAAAATGTCCTCAGAGGATTGCAAGGGAAGGGCGGCTGGTTCAAGGAGTCAGATGCTCTGCTCAAACAAGGCGTGGTGGAGCAGGTAGAGCACGGTGGTACGACCTACTACCGACTAGCAGAGCGTGGTAAATCGATGGTCGAGAGCATGCATAAGTCTCAGGGGGAGGATAAAAAGGTGAAGGTGACGGGGGTGTCCCCGGAGATATAAAAAAAGAGGAGGAAGAAAAAAATGGGAATACATGGAATTTTTGAGTCGTGGAGATGTTTTGGCAAGAACCCGGCACTCGCTACCCAGGTACTGATAGCTACCGCGATGCTGCCTTCTAATCCCGTGCGCTATGTGCTGGAATTAGAAAAGCAAGGCTACTTAGAAGATACCCAAACCTTAGCGATGGGGACTGCGATGCTCTACTCGATTGCGTTTGCCGTCTCGTATGCGGTCGTTTCCATGACCTATGGTATGCTGTGGATATAACGGCGTGAAGTGTACGTAAGGAGAAAGGAGGAGAAGAATGACAGATATAGGGAGCATACTGAACATACCTCCTGCGCTCATTTATTTCGCAGGCGCTGCAGTATTGCCTCTGGTGGGTAGGGGTAAGGCACGGAAGCTTTATCTCATCGTCTTAGCGGCGCTTGGGTTGCTCGGTGTGGCGCTGCTCAAACCACAGACCTCATGGGGATTTGCTGTTCTCCCCGGACTTGAGCTTACCTTCCTCCATGCTGATCCTCTGAGTCTCATCATGGGCTATATATTCGCGATCATCGGTGGTGCTGCGCTGCTCTATTCGTTAGAGGTAACAAAGGAGACCGGGGAGCATATCTGTGTACTCCTGTACCTGGGAAGCGCGCTGGGTGCGGTATTTGCGGGCGACTTCTTCACGCTCTACATCTTCTGGGAGATAATGGCCTTCTCTTCTCTTGGCTTGATCTGGTATAGTAAAACAGAACGGGCGACGAATGCAGGGATGCGATATATCCTATTCCATCTGTTCGGCGGTTGCGCTCTCCTCGGTGGGATAATCATACATTATATGAACACTGGTTCCATCGCGGTAGGACCTGTCGAGCCCGGTATTGGATATCTGCTCTTGCTGATTGGAATCGGCGTTAATACCGCATTCATACCGCTGCATACCTGGCTACCAGATTCATATCCCAAGGCAACGATAGCGGGTGCGGTATTTATGTGTGTATTCACGACAAAGACCGGTGTATATCTACTTGCACGGACCTTCCCGGGTGTAGAAGCGGTCGCATACATGGGCGGTCTAATGTGCCTCTACGGGGTTGCCTTTGCACTGTTACAGAATGATGTGAGGAAACTGCTCTCTTACCACATTGTGAGTCAGGTTGGCTACATGGTAGCGGGAATCGGAATAGGCACGTATGTCGGGCTAAATGGCGGTATGGCACACGTATTTAACCATATCCTGTATAAAGCGCTCCTGTTTATGTGTATGGGTGCCGTGATCTTTGCAACGGGTAAGTATAACCTCACGGAACTTGGGGGCTTGGCGAAGAAGATGCCGATCACCATGATCACGTGTATCATCGCGGCATTCTCTATCTCTGGCGTGCCGGGCTTCAATGGATACGTGAGCAAAGGGATGGTAATCCACGCGGCGGAACTAGAAGGAATGCATATCCTCGCACTTGTGCTCATCGCAGGTTCGGTGGGCACGTTCCTATCGTTCTTAAAACTGACGTATTTCACGTTTTTCAGGAAGAACGATGAGATAGAGGCTAAAGAAGCACCGTGGCCGATGCTCATAGCCATGAGCGTTATCGCTTTCCTCTGTGTTGCTCTGGGCGTCTATCCACAATTACTCTACGGAATACTGCCTTACGCAGAAACAGCGTTCCACTATCACGCATACGCCTTTGAGCATACCATCGGCACCGTGGAGTTATTGATGATCACTGCAGTGGGATTCTTCGTATTGCAATTCGTATTCTCACCGCATGAAAGGATAACGTACGACATAGATCATCTGTATAGAAAAGCGGGCAGAGGATTCATATGGCTCTGCGAGCAGCCGTTAGTGACTGTTGCGGAATTCATTGACAAGGGCTTGCTGAGAATCGCCGATGCGTTTGTATGGTTCAGCAAGAATCCAACGGCAGCGTCAAGGATTATGGTGGCTATGGTTTGTACGGTGGTGCTGAGAACCTTCAATCCCACCTACGGGCAAGATCTGGAGAAGCTCAAGAGGCAATCTGTAGAAGAGCCGATGGTAAGCGTTAGCTTAGGAACTGCAGTGCTACTGGTACTCATAATGTTCACGCTCTATTTGCTCATTTATTTGACTCACGGGGTGCTGTGGGTGTAATTGCGATCTGATATACGTGAAAAAGTGCTGAGAAGATGTAGTATACTACTGGCTTTCAGAACGTGGGAAAACCTTACTAGAGCGTATGTAGAACGTTTAATCACTGTTATGCAATCACATTTTCCACTGCTATCCCCACAAGCTTATAGACATACAGTGATAGTATGTCCACGTACGGTGAGAGCATCTCGACAGGCCTTAGAACGAACGCTAAAAAGAAAATAACAGAAAAGACTGCGGTGATTACTAGCGGAATGAGCATAAAAAGTGGTGCTTCTTTTACCTCTACCTCTTTTCCCGCTCCTTCCGGTTCCTTGAAGAACGCAGTGTGTATTATGGGGAAGAAGTAAACGACATCGAGCAAGGAAGCTAATAATAGGACAAACAAGAAAATCATCATTATATCTCCACCCTCTAATGTCCCCAGGCAAAGATACCATTTACTTATGAAACCCACTGCAGGTGGAATGCCGATCATTCCAAATGCGGTTATGGTGAATGCGAGCATCGTTCTCGGCATGATCTTTCCTACGCCGGCCATCTCACTTATGTTCCTCTTTCCCGTAACGACCATTATCGCACCCGCACAAAGGAATAAGGTTATCTTCATGAAACCATGAAACGGAATGTGCAGCATTGCACCTCTTATGCCATCTGGTGTTAACAGCGCCGCGCCCAGAATTATATACGATAGCTGGCTAATGGTGGAGTACGCAAGTCTCCTCTTCAAGTTATCCTGAGCGATGGCAAACAGATTGGCAACAATCATGGTAAAGCCCGCTATACTGGCAAGTATCAAGCCGAGCGTAAGCTGTTCGTTTAGTACATATACCTCGCGCATCAAGTCCACGCCGTAGATATAGCAGACCACCCTCACGATACCAAAAACGCCAGCTTTTACCACTGCTACGGCATGCAAGAGCGCGCTCACCGGAGTAGGTGCGACCATCGCGGTGGGAAGCCAAGAGTGAAACGGCATCCATGCAGCTTTCAGGAACCCTAACAGGAAACAGAAGAACAGGATCACCAGTGTCAGTCGAGGTGCGGTACCAAGTGAGGGTATGCCACCATTCGTAAAATCAGTGGTATCAGTAAGATAGTAGGTCATCATCACGGCGAAGAGGAAGAAGACGCCCGAGGTGAGCAGATAGGCGAAATATTTACGGCCGGCGCTCAGCGCTTCTGGTGTCTGGTCATGAATAACCAAGGGGTAGGTTGAGACCGTTAATATCTCGTAAAAGATGAACATCGTGAGCAAGTTTGCGGATAATGCGATGCCCATGGCGCCGAATATGGCGAGAGCGAAGGAGAAAAAGAATCTCGTCTGCGCATGCTCCTTCAACGACCGCATGTAGCCTATGGAATAGAAAGAGACTAATATCCACAGAGAAGAGGAAGTGAGTGCGAAGATCAGACCAAAGGCATCCACTTTAAAGCCACATGCCACACCCTCTAATAAGGTCTGGAATAACGTGCAGGTGATCACTTCTTCGTCTAAAATCGGTGGGATCATGGAGAGGACGAGCGCGAACGTTGCTATTCCCGCTGCTATCGTCCATCCCTCCCTTATATTCGGCCTTTTATCGAACAGCAGTATCAGAGGGGCTGCAAGTGCGGGGCATAGGATCACGAATAGCGGTGTCATCAGTTCTACCATTACAGCAATCCCCCCAGGCCTAATTCAGAGAGTACATCCGCAATCAAAGGCAGCGGAATCTTCGTCAGCCATAACATGCCAATAACAATAGAAAGAGCTGCGAGGAGTAACATCGGCATAAGCATGCTCATGGGCGCATCACCTTCTTTTACCCCGCCGTTCAGTGCTTCCTCAGTCTTTACAAAATACATGCGCTCGATGACTCGCCAGAAATAAACGAGGTTGAGAAGGCTGCTGAGCAGTATCACAGCCACGAAGACGTAAGCGTAACCGTAAAAAACATCCGTCGAGTTTAAAGATGCAAGGATTAAGAACAATTTCGTTACAAATCCCGCGCTCGGGGGCACGCCGATCATGGAAATCGCCGCCAGGGTAAAAGCAGCACTCGCGTAGGGCATCTTCTTCCCCAAGCCTGCAAAATCCCGGATGTCCCACAAACCGTACTTATAAATAAAGGCACCAGCAGCCATAAACAGGCATCCTTTCATTATCGTATGATTTGAGAGGTGTGCCACAACGCCGAGGAGACCCCAGGAGGAGATGGGGGAAAGCCCTATTCCCAGCACGAAATAGCCCATCTGCGAGATACTGGAATAGGCCAGCATCCTCTTTAAATTATGCTGCATTATCGCAAGCACTGACCCTGCTATGATTCCTATCGCGGCTATCCAGCAGATGGTTATATCTATACCGACGTAACTTCTGATGAACTCGAGCGTGAACACGGAGTAAATAACCCGTATGAGTACATATACGGTAACTGTTGACATCGCTGCCGATAGGATCACACTAATTCCCGAAGGAGAATACGTATATGCATCTGGTTTCCACATATGGAGCGGGAAGAGACCCAACTTGATGCTCAATCCTGTAAAGAAGAAAACAAAAGCCGCTTGAACTACTCTACTCCCATAGAGCGGTGGCAATAAAAGCGAGACATCGCGCATATTCAGCGAGCCGGTTACCGCATAAAGGAATCCGACGCCAAGCAAGTAGAAGCAAATACCAATACTACCCATTATTAGGTAAGTATACGATGCTCTAAATGCTCTTCCACCTGCACTTGCGATTAATGCATACGCAGTCAGAGATGCTACCTCATAGAAAACATACAGGTTAAATATATCACCGGTCACCACCACACCGCACATTCCCGCGACGATGAGCTGGAAAAGGGTATAGAAGGTTACATACTTACTCTCCTCTATCTCGTGCTCCACACTCCTCTTTGAATATATCGCACATATCAAACATATAAACAGCACGATAACCAATATATACGCATTCAACGCATCCACGACATACTCAATACCCCAGGGAGGCATCCAACCGCCGAGCCAATAATGTATGGTTCCTACCGTAAGGACATGATTAAGAATGAAAAGTGCCATGATGAACTGAACGGAAATGGTGGCGGCAGAAATAAAGAAGCATGATTTCTTGGTTCGCCAGCCGACAACTAGAATAGTTAAAGCAGAAAACACCCCTATGGTCACAAGAAGTACGGGGAACAGTTCACTTAAGGTCAATCTTTTCTACCTCTTATTCTTCTCCTTTTTTTCCCTTCCCCCCGGATAATCAGGGAAGTGTCACTCGTGCCTCAGCAGATCCCCCAGCATATCTGTGTATGTGCAAAGAGATATTTATATATTTCTCTCTCAATCACCAGTACTTCCGAAACCATGGAGTTCCGAACACCAGAACCATCTCTCATCTCTGAAAAAAACACCTCACCCTATCTTACTATGCGTTCTGATTCTATTCATACTTAACCCTCACCTTTCTTTCCCGTCTCGACATCCCTCTCTTCGTGCCTTTCTCGGCACATGGTTACGCGTCGTGAGCGTGGCGGCCTCCACTCGATTTAACGATCCTCGGAGGATCAGGGAGAAGACGAGGCTCTTTGCGCCTTAGTTTCTTTATAAGATTCCTGCTTCGTTAATACCCAATAGGCCGACTCTGCAAGGTGACACGCGGTGGCTACGATCGCTATCTTAGCGCCTCTTCTCGCCTTCACCTTCTTTTAGATAGAGCCGCTGGAATCGATTCGGCGTGGACGATAGTACTGCGGACCACGCGCTCTGGATTAATGTCCACCGGGGAAAACCATTGCTCTGACGGTTGATATGGCCGTACCGTACCTGGTCGCCCGATTGTGCCACCTTTGGCGCCAGGTCCGCGTAGCAGACGAGGCCCTGAGGGCGGGAAAATCGGGCTACCTCTCCCACTTCGCTCAGGATGAGCACCGCGTTATGGAGTCCGATGCCAGGTATGGACATCAACCATTCTACATCCTCGGTCAACTTCACCTTCTCTTCCAGGATCTGTTCGACCCCGGTAATCCGCTTATTAAGCTCATCCAGCACCTTCAGATAATTATCCAACGCCAACCGTCTCGGCCCTCGGATCTTGACCGTTTCCAGAAACGCCCGTCCTTTCTTCCCGAAGAGATCGCTCACTGCTGGCGGCATGCACGCGATTCTTAAGGGAGGTTCTGATTCGAACAAGGCCAGCCCGGTGTCGGACGCGCGTTCGCAGGTCCCTCATCGCCTCACCGGGCACATAGCTCTCCGGGAGATAGTCCATCCTGAGGAGTTGCGCTAACACGATCGCATCTACTTTATCCGTCTTGACGTGTTTCTTCGCAAACGGCCTGACCATCGTTGGATGAGCCAGATGAACCGCTATTCCCTGCTCATCGAGCTGCTCATAGACGAAGCTGCCCGAAGCTGATGCTTCGATCGCTACCTGACCCCCCGGCAGAGCGCTCGCAAACTCCTCCAACTCCTCTCATGTCGTGCAAAACCGGTCCTTCTTTACCACGGTGCCCCTTCCGTCCACCATCGCGTAGTAGCAATACCTTTTATGCACATCCAATCCTACATACATACGCACCTCACCGTTCCTCACTTAACGGGGAGGTGTTTTTTCATGTAGTCAGTTTAGTATCGACCTTGTGGATAGTCATGAAGCGGACAACTCCGCGCTCACCGGTTGCTCTTCAGAAGAAGAAAAAATTGCCCGTATCCGCTCTTGATGTAGCTCGGTACGATATTGGCGGAGTGGCCAGAAGCATCCGGCATCTTCCGCTTCAGCTCTTTTGCCGCCGCTTCAAAACGGACTCATGAGTCCTCGCTTGTGGAGAGGATGCAGCCCTCCTTTATACATTCCTTTCGGAAGTGGGTGGGGGCGTTCGGAAGTACTGGTCGATTTTCGTGGTAGTTTAATATGTGGTAGTACAAATATTATGTTGCAAGTCCATGCCTTCGGATGGCTGGGTAACACTGACGAATGAGGGGCTCACGTGGCTCACAATCCGTGTAAGGTCCGCCTTTTTCACCGTGAAGAAAAGCTGTGCAGATCTATGAGGTAATGGAGCGCCGTGTGCCAAGGGTGTAGTGGTAAAGAAGCATGGATAAAAAAGTACTGAAAGGATTGCTCATACTGCTTGTGTCTGTGGTCATAGTGGTATCAGCAGTATTCGTATTTATCCTAGACAGGCATTCAGAGTACTTTACAGGCGTTCTATACGGCGCGGCAGGAGTTGGCCTTTTCATGCTCTTTGCGAAGATATTATCCTTAATCCAAAAGGAGGGGAAGCAGGATGATTGATTTTGCTCTACCCCCTTTTATCATTATCTTTTTAGGAGCCTCGTTAATCCCCTTGCTTGGAAAGGGTCGCGCGAGAAGGATTTTTCTTGTTGCTTTGGTAGTTCTTTGCGTGGCGAACGTTGCGCTACTAAAACCCCAAACAGGCTGGATATTGCCTATTCTGCCTGGAGTTGATTTGATACTTTTGCAGGCTGATAGGCTGAGCTTGATTATGGGGTATATATTTGCACTGGCGGGTGGTGCTGCGATAGTATACTCAATCAGCACGGTAGAGGAGACGGGGCAATACGTATGTGCGTTGTTATATATGGGAAGCGCCTTAGGTGCGGTATTTGCCGGTGACTTCTTCACGTTATACATCTTCTGGGAGATAATGGCGTTCTCCTCTCTGGGATTGATTTGGTATGAGGGTTCGAGGAGGGCGAGAGATGCGGGGATGCGATATATTCTGTTTCATCTGTTTGGTGGAGCTGCTCTTCTTGCGGGGATAATCATACACTATGTGAATACAAATGTCATCGCCCTGGGTCCTGTGAAACCCGGCGTGGGATACTTTTTATTGCTCCTCGGGATAGGAGTAAACGTCGCATTCATACCACTTCATACCTGGCTCCCCGATTCATATCCCAAGGCAACGATAGCCGGCACCATTTTCCTGTCCATATTCACGACGAAGACAGGTATATACGTGCTTGCGAGGACATTTTCGGGTGTGGACGCGATAGCATATATGGGTGGCGCGATGTGTCTCTATGGCGTTATATTTGCAATATTACAGAACGATGTGAGAAAACTCCTCTCGTATCACATTGTGAGCCAGTTGGGTTATATGGTGGCCGGGGTGGGGTTGGCATCTGGAATAGTAACTGAGATAGCGATAAATGGGTCAATTGCACATCTCTTCAACAATCTGTTGTTCAAGACAACGCTGTTCATGTGCATGGGAGCAGTGATATATGCGACGGGAAAAAATAACCTCACAGAACTTGGAGGACTGGCGAAGAAGATGCCGGTGACGATGGTAACCTGTGTGATTGCGGCTCTTTCTATCTCTGGTGTTGTGGGGTTTAATGGCTATTTGAGCAAAGGGATGGTCATCCACGCGGCGGAATTATTGGAAGGTGGGCATAACGGGGCTATTCTTGCAACCGCGTTAACCTTGGGTTCAGTAGGTACGCTTATATCCTTTTTAAAGCTCACGTACTTCGCCTTTTTCAGTAAGAATGAAGAGATAGAAGCGAAAGAAGCGCCATTACCCATGCTCGTTCCGATGTGTGTTACCGCTTTTCTTTGTATCGTTATCGGGGTATACCCAAAAGTGCTTTACGCACTCCTACCGTATCAAGAGGCAGCGTTACAATACCACGCATACGAAGCTGGACATACATTTGGAGTTATCCAATTGCTGCTAATGACCGTTTTTCTGTTCTTCATGCTGGGCTTCTTCGCGCCTCATGATAAGATAACGTATGACATAGATTACCTGTATAGAAAGGCGGGTAGAGGATTTATATGGTTCTGCGAGAAACCATTAATGGGTTTTGCACATGCGGTGGAAAATGGTGTTTTGAAAATTGCAGATATGCTCGTCAGGTTCTTTAGGGATCCAATAAGAGGGCCCAGAGTGATGATTGACCTGATAGGTGTAGCGCTGATTAAACCTTTTGTTTTACTGTTCAACTTGGTAATCCATCCACTCTATAAGTATTATGAGCGAGATTTGGAGAAGGTAAAGAGTCAACCAATTGAAGAACCAATCACAAGCGTAAGCATAGGAACTGCAGTGCTCTTGGTGTTGCTCTTTTTCGCTTTATATTTGATCGTTATGCTTACACACGGGTGGCTTAAGCTAATACCATAACAATTCCACTCATAGTGAATATGCCCTCACTTTCTTTTTAGTCGTGTGGAGCAAGCAGATAGATAGATAGATGATCACGAAAGAAATGATAAAGGAGGTTACCGTTAACCTTTTGCAGCGCGCTGAAACGTCATTACCCGACGATGTCAAAGCAGCCTTGAGAAGCGCGTACGAGCGCGAGAAGAGCGAGATTGCGCGGGTGCAGCTGGCGGCGATGCTCGAGAATATCAGGTTGGCCGAGGACCTGCAGCGGCCGATCTGCCAGGATACCGGGCTCCCCATTATCTTCCTGAAGCTCGGGCGTATATCTGAATCACTGAATCTTGGCGATATCGAGGCAGGTATCCGCGAAGGTGTTGCGGAAGCCACAGAGCAGATCCCGCTGCGCT
>Ga0265596_1001022_pt1 | contig 14049 bp, 3 predicted proteins | sample saktaG_FD_190143 | JGI IMG/M metagenome (GOLD analysis project Ga0265596, IMG submission 190143) | Saline water microbial communities from Sakinaw Lake, British Columbia, Canada - sak_2013_06_06_60m | ecosystem: Environmental > Aquatic > Non-marine Saline and Alkaline > Saline ...
AATAATTATTATCGGCGGTAATGTTAATATCAAGGTAAGCAATATATCCATAAGGAGCAATTGGTGAAGCAGTAACATTATAAACTACAGTATCGTTTGAATAAGCTGCTAATGTGTCAATACTTCCTATACTATCATTAATTGTAATAAATGGATTGTTTGATGTAATTATGGTTTCAATATTTGAGCATACTGCTCCACCATAATTTTCCATTGTAACAATAAGATCGGCTGTTTCACCGGGATCCAGTATCCCGTTATCTCCATCGGAAATTTTAATATTTCCGACAACAATTACCGGAGCATAAGCAGTCAGGGTAATATCTCTCAACCATGTATCTTCATTTGAAGTTAGAACACTATTTAAAATTATTGGATGATCATCAGGAACCGAAAGTGAAACTATAAAAGAAAATGCATCCTGAATAGTAAGAGTTTGGCCTGGATTTATTGTTCCATAATATTGAGTACTGTCAATTATTGTAATATTCGTATCAACTGATGATATTGTCATATCAACATTATTGATAGCCTGGTTGCCTATATTCATCAATCCGAGGTTTAAATGAACCGTATCACTAAATTCAATAATATTATTGTTACCATCGCTGATTGTGTATTCAATATAGAGTCCGTTTGATGAAAATAACAGGTTCTGGGTTGTAAAAATATTATTATTATCCGTTGCTTTAAAAGTGATTTCAATATCCTGGTATGGATTTTCGGGTGTTCCGCTGAACACTCCATCTTCTGAAAGAGTCATTTCAGGTGGAAAATCGGGAGCATGATATTCAACAACATAATCTTCAGGTACAGAATTAGAACCTGATATACTTAAATATTGATAATCAAGGCAATCGCCTCTTGATGTTCCGCCATACCATTCAACAGTATCAGGTAAAGTAATTACGCCATAATAATATTCAATATTACCCGAAGGAAATAATTTTACGGCAAAATTCAATTCAGAGCTTGACGGCTGGTCAAATATTGATGTTTTCCATCTGAAGGTAGCACTGTTTTCATCACCTTCATACCATATTCCGTCACCCTCATAAGAATATAATCTTAAATCAGTCATATAGGGTGATATACATTTGTTTTTTAGAAACAATAATTGGTTATCCAGGTGATATGGCCATATAAAAAGCTGATCATCAAATTTAATAAACCCGTCTGTGTGAATAATTACAGTATCATATTCGGTACAATAAAATGGAAATGAGAAATCAAGCGCCTGTGCTACTGAACCATTATCACTACTACTCGGTATTAATTGATGAGCTGAAACGGCAGGAAAGTTATTAGAATAAGTATTTTCAGGAAAGTTATTTTTAATAATCCAGAAATACGGTGAGGTTCCGCCGGAAGCATTTAGCTGGTAGCTGTATGGTTCGTAAACCGGGGCAGGAGGGAGAGTATCACTAACAATTGTTACCTCATCAAAATTTACAGTATGAACAATTGATAACATAGTTAAATCATTGTCAGTAATAGGAACATTTGTACTTGGGCATGTTATTTCATTCACACCATTAGTATAATCCATTAATGAATACTGAATTATTTCGCCTGCACCCCAATGCTCAGGGTCATATTCCAGTACTCTTAGGAAATATTTTGCCTGTTGTCCGCTATTCAGGTAACCGAGTAACGGGGTTATATCCAATCCGAATTCTAATGTTTTATCTTGCTCAGTTGTACCTCCCTGCATATAATTATTACCTCCCTGAAAATCAAAAATCGGAAAATCAAGAATAATAGAAGGTTCTGTTGCAGAGATATTTGTTGATAAGCCGGCAGTTACTTTTAATGCTTTTCTTCTGGTATGCTTAATGGTTATTTTCATTGTAAGTTGCGGGGAACAAGTATCTTTAACTTTTAAAAAATTAACGGTATTATTCCATATTCCTCCCTGAAGATAAGGGTCTGCAAGTGTTTTATACATCATATAGCAAAAGCCGCTATCTCCCCAATTCGGTACTCCGCCATAACTGTTTACAAATTTAAATCCACCGATTTCCCAGTCTCTCAAATTTACCACTCCATCACCGTTAATGTCAATGTTATTGGTATATTGTCCGTCATTATTATAATCCCACCTGATAGAATCGTTCCAGCCGACAATTGTTAATGCGTGAGAAGAATAACCCCAGGAAATAGAAACACACTTGCCTGCCTCCGGTGTACCTTGAGGTAAATGATACATATACGGTTGATTTGCATAGAAGCTGGCAAGACCACCAACACTTGAGTTATTAAGATGATCGTGCAACCAATGTTTGAGATTAGTTAAATTATCAACGGTAAGAATTCTGAGCTTATAAGCATTTAATATCCTGTTCTGCATGGCATGATAATAATTTTCATATCCGTTTATCCATCTTTTTTCTCCGCCATAAGACATGCCTCCGTAAACCGCAACATTCGGACAACCGGCGTGTCTCAGGATTTCTATACTGTGATAATAACTTACTCCGCCATAATTATTTCCGGCATTCATAAAATTCCATGTAAAATGAGTGGGGTATTGATTTTCAGGAACATTACCCTGCACATTTCTTTTCCAGTTCATCTCATAAGTAAAATTGTAACCGACCAGTGCTGCCTGACCACATGCATATCCTGCCTGATTATAAGGAGGCCTAAAATACGGTTGTGTAGAATTATCCAGCACATCAGGTAAGGTTGGTGCACGTAAACTTTTATAAATTTCAGGAATTTCAAGATCCGGAAGACTCATCAAATATATTGAATCCATTACTGATATACGACCTAGCTTTTTATTATAATTTATCCTGTCCTGTTCCTGTTTAGTTTGAATATCCTGGGCTTTCGCCGAAATTATAACAAACAGTATTACAGTTACTAAAAACGAAATTTTCTTCATTGTTTTTTTATTTAATTAAGATTATCTTATTGGCTTCAATAAATTTTTGCGACTGCAATTTATAAAAATATATTCCTTCCGATACATTTTTCCCTGAATTATCTTTTCCATCCCAAATAATTTTATGAATACCTTTCGTTAAATATTTGTTAATAAGAGTTGTAATTATTTGTCCGTTAATATTGTAAATACTTAATTTTACTTTGCTGTTGGAATTAAGAAAAAATTCAATTGTTGTCTGTGTTTTAAAAGGATTTGGATAGTTAATGCTTGCTGTGATATCAGAAATATTTTTATTCTCATTAATATCACTTGTATTTTCTTCAATCCCGAAGAAATCCAGATATTTTTTGAACAGAATTTCTTTTGTTGAAGGGCCTTCATTATCCAAAAGTGCACCAAACTCAATTGAAGAACCTATGGTTTTATAACTTCCTGCATCATTAGCAACCTGGCAAGCATAAGATACAGGTTGACTTTGAAGAATTACATAAGCTGATGGATTAGATTCAAAAATATAATCGAGAAATACATTATCAGTATAATATTCAAACATCATCCCCTCGGTAAATGTTTCGGCAATGCCATAAATTGTATCTAAAGCAAACCAATTATCTTCAACAACATTAATATTAAACATAGGATGGACCTGCGTCTGTGGGTCGTCAAGCCATGTTTCTCTTCCTTCCATATAAATCATTCCCCCGTTTTCAAGATATTCGGCAAGTTTTTGACCTTGTGCAGAACTCAATTCATAATTTGAAAAATATATACCGAGACTTATAAACAAAGATTTGTAGTTAAACGGATTTGTAGGAAAATTGTGTGTGTGTTCATAAATAACAGCCATGTTGTCAATGATTGACCGGAATGCCGGACCCGAATGACTCAATGGGTCCAAATCAATAATAAGAACAGGTATTAGCCCAATCATTAAATTAAAAGAGTTTTCATAGTATAATTCGTTTGCCGATATATTAAATCCCAGCTCTGAAATAAATCCGTTAGGTGCAGAATCTTCAACTGAAACACTAAATGTTTTTTCAATTTTTTCACCTTTTTGGATATCTCCGAAATGTATTGGTGATGGCTCATTAATAATAATGAACTGGTTGTCAGAAAAAAGTTCACCGTATACATCAAAAGCATTGGATTCACCAATATTTGTAATAGGGATTATTAAATTTGCTGTTTCGCCGGGGTCTAATTTCCCATTTCCTCCATCAGAAACTATCACATTCCCAATTTGCAGGTCGGGCGCATAAGCAGTTAAAACAATATATTTATCCCATGTATTTATTAAAGAAGAAAAATCAGCATTTAATATGATTGTATGTTCATTAGGTATTAAAGGACCCACATTAAAAACTAAAGCATTTGAAACCGTAACTGTTTCACCGGATTCAATAGTTCCCAAATATTCATAATTGTCAGTTAAAGTTATATATTCGTCATCTGTTGAAACAGTTAAAGCACCATTCTCAATAGCGACGGAATCTATGTTTATAACTGAAATGTTCATATTAACGGTATCTCCATAATCAATAATTTCATCCCCACCTGCTTCAAATGTGTAATTAAATAAAATTCCACCTGTTGAAATCTGAAAATTTTTAACATCAAAAATATTATTATTGTCTTTTACCATAAATATAACATCACAAGAATTACATTCTTCATTAATGGTACCGAAAAATACTCCATCTTCTGAAATTTCCAAACCCATAGGGTAATCAAAGGGAGTGAATTCAACTACCTGATCTGGGGATATATTAAAAGTATTTGAAATGCCAGCTATTTCATTACTTATTCCATCACCGCTTGAGATACCTGCAATCCATTCTGTATTTTCATTCATTAATACTTCTCCGTAATAAAATTCAACATTGCCTGAAGGATAGAGTTTTACGGCAAAATTAATATCTGTTTCCGGTTGATTATTTATTGATTCTTTCCACCTGAAAATCGCATATTCTTCGTTTCTTTCATACCATATTCCATCTCCAAGGCTGGGATAGATTTTTAAATCCGTCCAAAAAGGAGAAATGCTTAACACATTTTTGAAAAGCAGCATTTTATCAATCATATAGGGCCATTCATATATTTGTTCATCAAACATTAAAAAACCGTCAGTATGTACTACCAGGCGATTATATATTTTCCCGTAAAACGGAAACGAAAAATCAATATCTTGTGACACGTATCCATTATCATGACTGCTTGGTGATAAAATTTGTGTATTTATTGCAGGAAAATTATCAGTAAAATTATTTTCCATATAAGTTTGAATTATGCTCCAATGGTAGGGTTCTTCACCTCCTGATGCGATAATTTGTTCGCTGTATGGCTCATTTAAAATTACAGGCAGAAGCTCTTCGTTATCAATATTAACTTTATCAAAATCAATTGTATGATTAATGGACAAAATTGTTAAATCGTTTTCGGTCAATGGTATGTTTGATTGCTGACAAACTATTTCATTTACACCATTTGTATAATCAATAATTGAATATGAGAAAATTTCTCCTGTTCCAATATTATCCGGATCGCATTCATTTACAAGAAGAAAAAATTTAGCTTCTTCTCCGCTGTTAATAAAGCTTAAAAGCGGGGTAATATCCAGTCCAATTTCTATTGTTTTATCTTCTTCGGTATCACCACCCTGCATATATTTATCACCACCCTGGTAAGAAAATATCGGGAAATTTAGTATTTTTGATGGTGCAAAAGCTAATGTATCATCAGATATTCCGGCAGTAATTTTTATTTTCTCTCTTGAATCATGTTTAATTGTTAATTTTATAGTTAGTTGAGGATCTAAATTTTCCTTTGCACGTATAACAAATACTGAATTATTCCATAAACCTCCATTTGATGACGATTCTGCAGCCACTTTGTACATCATATATTTAAAACCATCATTACCCCAATATATTCCATAGCTATTTGCAATTTTAAATCCCCCGATTTCCCAGTCTTTCATATCAACTACACCATCATCATTTATATCCAAATTATTAGTATATTGACCATCATTATTATAGTCATATCTTATTGAGTCGTTATAACCTAAGATCGTTACCTGATGACCTACCCATCCTCCCCATCCAATTACAACAAACATGCCTTCTTCCGGGGTTCCTGATGATAAAAACCTTGATTGCTCACCACCCGAACCACACATAAAATTTGCAACACCACCAAATTCCGAGTCGTCCAAATGGTCATTCATCCAATGTTTTAATGTTTCAAGTCCTTCGGGTGTCACTATATTAATTTTATAAAAATTATTTAATCTGTTATGCATTCCATTATAATATTCATCATAACCGGACATCCATCTTGAGGCGCCTCCATAAAAAATACCTCCGTAATCAGATACTGATGGGCAGCCTGCTCCTTTCACCACCTCCCATGAATCAAAAATACTAGCTCCAATGTCAAACTGACCTTCATTTAAAAAATTCCATGTAAAATGAGTTGGATATTGATTTTCAGGAACATCAGCAGGTAAATCTCTGACACAATTTATTTCGTAAGTAAAAGTATATCCTATGCTGCTTGCCTGGCCACAGGACCAACCAACTTGCTGAAATATTGGTCTGAAATAAGGTAAGAGTGAATTATCAATGCTTGGGGGAAGTAAAGGTGCTTTATTTCCTTTATATTTATCGGGAAGTTTTAGTTCGGGTATTTCACTGAATTTTATGGAATCAGCTTTGGTAACCTTCCATTGCTCTCTGACCTGTGCATTCATTGAAAAAAACATCACAAAAAACAAAAATGACAATACTATAAGTTTACAATTTATTTTATACATGTTTCCTGAGTTTAAAAAACAGACAATGATAATTTTAAAAAAGTTGCTTTCATTTAATTTCCCAAGTTATTACAAGTATATTGCAATGTCAAGAAATAATCAGATAAAGGTACAAATTATTAAGTAAACGGTTATAAAAAATATTTAAAAATGTTTGGAGTTTTAAAAATACCCTAACCCAGATAAACCGGAAGATAGAAGATAAAAGACAAAAGACAAAAGATAAAAGACAAAAGTGAAGCAAATTCTAACATATCCACTAATAGACGAGAAATTTAATAGATGCTTCCCATGTTGTGTTTATCGTTGTAACACAATAATATATACCTGCGGGATATTTGCTAATATCAAGCTTGTTAACCTTTTTAGAAAGTTTTACACTTTTAATAAATATACCCTGGCTATTATAAAGCTTTGCAGTAACTTTGTCGTTAGGATTGAAATTGTTAACCTGAATTATAATAAAACTATTAGCAGGATTCGGGTACACTGAAATATTTTCACCTGATGTTAGTTTAGGTAAGGCATTTCCACTATAAGCCGTATATGCCACTTCCAGAAATTTATAATGGAGGAATTCTATTACTTCAATATACAACCACCCGTAAACGGGTGTTCCATTATTCATTATACAAAGTCCAACGTAGAAATCGTCACCGGAATAGTGTCCCCAATAATAATGTTCTCCTGACCATGCATCATTCATAATACTAAAAAAAATAGCCAATTCATTATACCATCTATATTCTTCTCCTATCTGTTCGTTCTGAAATAAAAACGCGACCCAGTTTTCATGATTAGCATGATCACATAATAATACTTTGTTGTCGTTCAGACCAATGATAGAAAATCCGTATTCACACCACATCGGTGATTCAATTCCTCCACCATAAAATACAAAATCCATTTCTCCATCCTGGTTCATGTCAAACTCAAGTGAGTCTACACCATGAAAATCCGCTATAATTGGCGGGTTGATTTCGAAGTACACTATGCTGTCACCGGTTTTTTTACCGGCAGTAATATCACTTGGGTTTTTTAAAATAAATTTTCGGGACGGGGGCGACAAAGCACTTGTTTTTGAATATACACTGTCAGCTACGGAAAGAATAATAGCACTGTATTCATTATTAGAAATGATATTATTCCCCTTAATATCAATAAAGTCTTCATTCATCCTTACTTGTACATTATTACCATCAGGTATTTTTGCCATGTAAAACTGACTTGGCAATGACAATGCTACTGCCACATCAAACAACAAGGCATCTTCAGTTTTTGCAATATAAATTCTGTATTCATTCACCAAATACTCATTACTTACATGATTAAACGATACACTTATGTCATTGGCAGTACCACTATTCCCATCATCCCAAGCAGTGGTTTTATCAATAGCCTGTGTAAATGCTTGTATTATAAAAGCAGGGGAAGGTGATGATAATACATTATCAGCAGGGTTGCCGCTAATGGAAATATTGAGTAAATGAATCTTGTAATCTGTAAATTTTATGACCAAATCGCCATCCTTGTCAATGGCAGTTGAATCAAAATTAAATTCAACAACAAAATCTTCGCTCGTGGTGTCAACCAACACAGCATGATATTTTTCAGGAGGCACCTGATTCATGATTTCCAAATTGTAAGCAGTTGTATCATCGCTTTTTGTCAGAATAACACGGTATTCGGAAAAATTATTTTCAATAAGGGCTTTCGTGAAAGAAACATGGATATCCCTTCCATCAAAATAATCATACTGATCGTTGGCATAAACAGAAGTTGCACCCGGGGGAATGTCGTTACCGGCCAATATAGATTCACCTGCCGTGGTGTTGTATGCGTAATCAATAACTTTGTGGTTCCATCCCTTAAAATGAATGCGTACCCACGAGAAATATGATCCCTTTGAAGTGTTTATTTTAAGACCAACAAAACCCTGGTCAACATTATACCAGTTTCCGTACCAACCATAATCAGTATTGTGAACATACATTATTACTTCGTTTTGGACAGACCATTCGTGATTATTATTTACTTCTTCACCGAGTTGAATCACCGCAGCACTCCCGTTATTAATAGCTACTTGATTGTCACCAAATGTTTCGATTTTGCATGTTGTAGTCCATGTGTCATATTCCTGAATAGAAATATATATAAACTTGAAATCAACCTCCCCGTCATTATTAATATCAATGGAATATGAATAAACGGGATATGAAAATAAAGCATCGGGAACCACATCGGTATAAATTACCTGCGCTTGAGCAATATTAAAAAGCAAAGCAAACAGTAAAATAATTTTAGCTGTTTTCATGGCTTTAATTTTTTTATACAAAGATAATAAATTAAAAACAAGAAAGCAATAGAGTTGAATTAACAGATGATTAATTTACTCAGAGTCAGCAGGTTAATAAATCAAATTTATCAATTAATTAACAAGTCATCCGATATGGCTATCATTGTTAAAATTTTACTTATTATTCTTGTCTAAGAATCATTGAAACTTATTGAAATTAATTGAGATTGATAAAGCTGGTTAGCGGTTCAAAACCGCTTACCAGCTAAAATAATCTTACTTCTGAATAAGAATCTTGTTAATACTATTGATGTTATTACCTTCAATAATCAGATAATAAATTCCTGCAGGAAGATTGCTCAAGTCAAGGGTTTTTGTATAATTGTCATTTATTTGGATATTACTTTCCTTATATATGATCGAACCAATAGGATTACTTATCTTAATATTTAATTTTACTGTTTTATAAGAATTTAGATTCAATGTAAATTTACCTGTGCTTGGATTCGGATAAATTCTAATATTAAGATCATTACTGTTTTCATTTATCATTACTGAATTATAAACATTAACCTCTAATCCTTCGGAGTAATTTCCGGGTCCACAATCATTAATTGCTCTTACTGAAATTATTGCTATTCCATTATATAACGAATCCCATTCAACAAAAGCAGTTGTATCTGTTCCGGTGATGGTTCCGGCTTCCTCAGGTTCTATATTCCATTCATAAGATAAAACATTTTCGACGGGATTTGTAAAAAACTCAGATGTTGTAGTTAGCAATAAATCAACATTATTAGGACCAATAACAGTATCAGGTGCTAACGGATTGTAGTTAAAGCTGAGTAAAAGATTATCTTCAACAGTATTGCTTTCATCATCAGTAGCTTCAATGTTTAATATAACAGAACCTGCAAGTATATCGTCTTCACTTGGAGTATATACAGGATCAAGAATAGTATTATCGTTGAATGTACCACTTCCTAAAGAAGTCCATTCAAGTGAAACATAATCGGTTGCTACAGCAGAACAAAAATGATCATCTCCTTCACAGATAACACTATCAACACCTGCATAAACCGTTAATGTATAGATTGGGGGAAGTATTATATAATCCAACCATGCACAATCACTTCCACCTGTAACATAAGCATCTTTTACGTATTCCCATTTAAAAGTATGAGTTCCTGTTTCAACGGGGAATGCTTCTCTTTTCCATCCTTCTGAAGTTCCGGACCAACGATCTTTTAGATTATTATCAATATAGAACTCAAGAAAATCGTAGTCCAACTCGGAAGAAACTTTCCTGAAAAAGCTAATGGAATCATCAGCTGTTACTTCTGCTGATAATATTATACTTGAAGAAGCATAATTAGGGATGTTGCCGGATTTTGAGCAATATGATCCTTCATAAGGATTTTCGCTAGTGATTATCCATAGATAACCACCTCCTAAATTCCAGTCAAATTTTGTAAAATCACCGGTTTCAAAATCTTCAACAATAGTTCCGATTTTTTCGAAGAAAATTTCTTCAGCAAAATATGCGCCATATTCTACGCCACATACAAAATCAGCCATTGTGGTACCGTTAGGTGTTGATTCATCAACCGAAACAGTAAATATTACAGCTTCACTTTGGTCAACAGTCAGGGTTCCGAGAGTGTCGGGAATAGAATTTATTTCAACAAACTGGCAATTGGAATTTAATGAAGCGATTACATTTTCAGCAGTACAATGACCGATATTGGTTATTTCATACGAAATATCCACGGTTTCACCGGGATCAAGGAGTCCGTTTCCATTTCCATTAGCATTGTCATCAATTGTGAGATTCGAGATATTTAGTTCAGGTCCGAAAACTGTAATCGAGAAATTACTGTTCCATGTAGTATCACCAACTGCTTTAACATTAAAAGAAATTATTCTATTATCAGGTACATTGTCTGCTATTTGATAAGTATAGGAGTTTTCAATTAAAACTGTTTGTCCGGCTGAAATAGGTCCATAATTTTCAGTTGAGTCGGTAATAGTAATATACTGATCATTTGTTGATAAAGTTGCTACAACATTACTTGCATCCACAGCACCAACGTTTTTAAGAGCCAGTGAGTTATGAATTATTTCACTAAATTCAAGAATTGCATTTCCGTTTCCGGCAGTATCGGATTCTATGTGATAGTCGTAAATAACATAAGGTTGATTGGTGATAACAACTATTTCACTTTCAAATCTGTTTTTGTTATGCGCAATTATTGATAATTGAATATTATTCGGATCAGATATCGGATCGAAAAAATCAATAGTAGCATTTCCATCAGAATTAGCTATTCCTCTTCCAATAAGGACATCATTTTGCATTAATCCAAAACGTGCATAAGGAGCATCGGTTTGGAATGTCATCTGACTTGCCCCCATAGGAATACCTGCAGAGTATGTTGCCCATATATCAATCGGAGCAGCAGTCCACACATCCATTGATGGATCGCCAAAAAGATTAGTTTCATAAAAGCACCATCTGATAGCACCCATACCCAAATAACTTACATTATCCTCTTTTGAATCAGCATTTGCTTTACCAATTTTAGTAATATCTTCACCAAAAATAGCATCATAAAATTGTCTGTCGAAATATTGTGAAGAACCGTCAGTACTTGAATGCATTCCCCATCCATAACGGGAATTTCCAACGTTGGATACCTCTCCGGTTTCTAAAGTTGTAATTTTTTCACAAAAACAATCTTCAGTTCCAAAACTTCCTGTTTCGGTACCACGATTATCAAAGGAACCATTATAGCATCCCTGTGAATATCCAATAACATAACCCCTGGTAACACCATCATTAGTAAAGTTTGTGGTATTGATATCAGAAGTGTACATCAACATATTGTACCAAGTATTTGAATGTCCGAGGTGATTAAGTAAATTAATTCCGGTATTATTAAACTGATCAAAAATATCATATTTATTATAGGACATGTCTCTTTCGTACAAATAAGATATAGAAAAGTTAGAAGAAACTCCTGTAGTTGTATAACCATGATTAGAACTTCCCTGAGCTATTTCATCTTTATAGTCGCCACCCCATGTAGGATCATCCCAAAGAAGCTCTCCAAGCATTAATGATTTTTCAAGGTCTTCTATAACAGGATCATTTTGGTACATTTCCAGTTTATGAGTCAAGTTTTCTATTTCATCAACTGCATCAACACTCATTCGCGCAATAGCAACTTCAGAATAAAGATCATCTTCACCATTTTCACCCCAAATGCCGTTTCCGTTATCATCCCATGTTCCGTCGAGGTTTGAGAAATAAAGGTCGCAAGGAATATTATAATCAATTTCTCCGTAAGCATTTGCATAAAATCCCCTGTAAGGGATGATCATGTCAGTAGAGTTTGCCGGATCGGCATCTCCACCTAAAATCACATAAAGAAGATTATGATTTTGATAATAATCAATAATACAGTTTCTTACTTTTTCAGCGTTATCCTGTCCCGAATATGAAGCATAAATATTTTCTACAGTTAATGCTTCAACAATATAGCCGGTTGAGGTTTTGAAATCAATATAATCGGAAAACGCATTCAATAAAGCATCATTGGTCAGAAGAAGGATGTCAACATCATCTGTAGTACGATTTTCGGTATAAGAATATTTTTCCAGAAAATTGCTATTATCAACTATTTTTGAAATCCTTTGCTCAACGGATCTGTTTCTTCTTAAGAATCTTGATGCTTTTTGAGCTTTAACAGTTTGCTGAGTCTGAACTTCAACTTTAATTTCTTTAATTAATTTAATTTTATTTTCAGAAGGAAGATATTCTACAGGACAAATTGTAAATGAACCAATTGAATGTCCTGCAAGGAAATGAGTACTAATATTTTCTATCTTATTTTTCGGAAAAGTTTTAGCAGAATTATAAATATCAGAATTTGGTATTACAGTATATTCCTCAATATTCGCTGAAAGAGGAAATTCACGTTCGCCGGGTTTTATTTTGATATTATTTATTTCGGGATAATAAGCAATTAAAGATATTTGAATATTGGTGATCTCTTCGCCCTGGGGAATTAAAACACTTACATTTAAGTATGGCATTAAAGGCGAACCTTCGTCACCATAATTGCGGCAATTATTGTAATTAAATTCAGTTAATCGCTGATTATCTGTTATTATCTCCGGTTTTTCAAAATTATATAAATAACTCTGAGCAATAATGTTATTTGCCGAGAAAAACAAAAAAATTGAAATTACAAGAAAAATTTTTTTCATATTAGATTATTTAAGATTCATAATTAAGATTAAAAAACGGGTGAAATTTTTATTAAAGATATTCACACCGAAATATATAATATTTGAATTATTATTATTTTATTCACATTTAGCTAAAACATCAAAAACATTCCATTTCTAAAACAATTATTTATTACTTACCTTTAGTTTTTCCCAACATTAACTTATGAAGAAATGGAATGTTTAATCCAACTTATTTCTGAATCATAATTTTATTTATACAATTGATGTTATTTCCTTCAATGATCAGATAGTAAATTCCAACAGGAAGATATCTCAAATCAAGAGTATTTGTATAACTGCCTTTCACCTGAATATTACTTTCCTTATATATTATTGAACCAATAGGATTAATTATCTTAATATTTAATCTTGTTGTTTTATCAGAATTTAAATTTATTGTAAAGTTACCTGTGCTAGGATTCGGATAAACTCTAATATTAAGATCATTAATGTTTTCATTTATCACAACTGTATTATCAACAGTAACCTCAAAAGCATCTGAGTAATCACTATTGCCGCATTCATTTATTGCCTTAACAGAAATATATGCATATCCGAGATAACTTAAATCCCATTCAACGGTTCCGGTAAGATCGTTGCCGGAGATAGTTCCTGCTTCAGCCGGTTCAATATTCCATTCATAAGATGTAGCAAGGGGAGTAGATTCAACTGTGTACTCTGATGTAGTTGTATAAACCATATCGACATAATCGGGTCCTGTAGGCATTTCCGGTGCTTCCGGTTCTG
>Ga0265596_1001025_pt1 | contig 14025 bp, 13 predicted proteins | sample saktaG_FD_190143 | JGI IMG/M metagenome (GOLD analysis project Ga0265596, IMG submission 190143) | Saline water microbial communities from Sakinaw Lake, British Columbia, Canada - sak_2013_06_06_60m | ecosystem: Environmental > Aquatic > Non-marine Saline and Alkaline > Saline ...
GAACTATCTACTATACTTGAAAGAAATGGAATTTCGATTTAACAATAGAAATGAAAAATTATTTAAACTATTATGTGATATTTGTATAAGGAGGGCAGTTTAGTCCGGAATTACACTAATCACCAAACTTATTTATTAAAACTATCTGTTTTCTACTAAGCTGTACACTTTTAAACCTATTAACAAACTAAAAATAACCTAACTTTTTTCAATAAATTACTAATAGTTTTAGGAAATGTAGAATTTCATTAAAACCAGGTTTAGAAAAGTTTTATTAATCCAAATGTATTGTATATTGTATGTTATATATAATAGGTTTAGGTTTGAATGTGAAAGGAATTAGTAGAGAAGGACTTGAAGTTATTAAAAAATGTTCTAAGATTTATTTGGAAAATTATACTGTTGAGTTTCCATATTCTTTGAAAGAGTTGGAAAAAGTTGTTGGGAAGAAAATTATTGAACTAAATAGAGATGAAGTTGAAAGTGAGAAGTTGGTTAAAGAAGCTAAAGGGAAAGATATTGTTTTGTTAATTTATGGAAGTCCATTATTTGCTACAACTCATATGAGTTTAGTTAATGATTGTAAAAAATCAAGAATTAAAGTTAAGAATATTTTTTCAGCAGGTATTTTTGATGCTCTTGGAGAAACAGGATTGCAATTATATAAATTTGGAAAAATATCGTCTATGCCAAAATGGGAGAAAAGTTATGAACCTTATTCATTTTTAGAATTTGTTGAGCAAAATCAAATAATAGAAGCTCATTCTTTGATTTTAATGGATATTTGTTTAGATTTTAAAGATGCTTTAGAACAATTAGAAAAAGCTGTTGAAAAAGAAAGTTATGATATAAAAATAGATAAGATTTTAGTTTGCTCGAAATTAGGAAGTGAAAAAGCAAAGATTTTTTATGGGGATGTTAAGAAGTTTAAAGGGATTGGAAAAAAGATTAAAGCTCCTTTTTGTTTTATAATTCCTGGAAAAATGCATTTTATGGAAGAAGAGGTTGTTAGGGGTTTTGGGGTTTGATGAATTTACAATTAATAAAATTATAAAGAAAAGTTAGGGTCAATATGTTCTGGATAAAATATCTGGGGGTTATCTTCTCTTAGTTTTTCGTATGCCACTTCAAAAGCTTTTTGAATTGGTGAATCTCCATTACCATATGCTGAATTAAACAATGTAAAAAAACTTGGAGTGTCTAAAGGAAATCTCTGTTTATGAGAGGTATGATCTTTATCTGAAGAACAGAGAGTTACTGGAAAGTTATTAGTGGGCAATCTGCCCTGTAATCCTTTTAGAATTTTTCCTGCATAACACATATTAAGAAGCAAAAAATCTGTAGGAACATTATTTAAAAATTCTTCTAAATCTTCTGTATGCAATATTTCTGATTCACGATTATTTGTTAAATAACAAGGCCTTGGGTATATTTCTCCATTTTTATTTTGATGAGCTATGATATATGCAATAAACTTATCATCAGGTTTAACAACTTCCTTAAGATGTTCTTGTAACATTTTAAAAACAAATTTAGAAGGAGCTCCATCATTTTTAAAATAAGGTTTTCCATTTTCATCTTGAATTTTTTCAGGAGTGTTAGAAAGAAAATAGATATTTTCAGGAAAATAATCTCTTTGAATTAAAAAATTATATGTCTCTCCCAACTCTCTTGATATTAAGGGGTCTTCTTCATGGTGTGGCGAGCATAAAACAAGGGCAACTTTTTTAGGAGAATTATTTTGAGGTGCAAGAGATTCATTTCTTATTCTTTGTTCTAATCTAGAGGAATCAACAGGTAAAAGCTTTAGTCGAGTAGGTGCACAAGAAGCTCCTAAAAGGGGAGTTGCAACTATTCCTGTTAAACATTTTAAAAAATTTCTTCTAGTTATTGGTTCTTTTCTCATAATCTCTGCAAATTCTTATTGTTTATAAATCTTTCCATTAGTTACTACTTATTAGTTGCAATATTAAATTAAGTGCAATAATCTTTAAAAACTCTTTTTTGTTTTTAATAAAATGGCTGTGAAACTTAGAAGAAGAAGTTTAGGGAATTTTGATTCTTTTTTCATGGCTGAAAATTTTTTGAAAAGAGTTGTTTGGATGGGCAAAATCCAATAAAGAGAAATACTTAAAAACCCTTTAATCTTAAGTTGTTTTAATAAAATGGCTAGTAAAATAATCTCTAAGATTGGAATTATTTCTATTATAGCTAGCATTATAATTATTATTATATAATTGCAAACTCGATTTTCTGAGTTTGCGTGGAGTTTTAAATGAGTTTAAACTTTAATCTACAAAAATAAAAAACAAAGAAAAATTAAAATGAACATAACAGATCTAAACCCAAACGAAATACCTTTAGCATCCACTTTAATTGAAAATGTTCATGGAAAAACCCCTTTAGTTTCTTACGGAAAAATCCATTCAGATGGATATAATGTAAATTTATATGTTAAAATGGACACTTTAAATCCAGGAGGATCTTTCAAAGATCGCGGAAGTTTATATTTTGTTGCGAAGGCGGTTGGAAGAGGAAAATTAAGAAGGAGAGATACAATTGTTACTGCTTCTGCTGGAAATCATGCCAAAGGTGTTGCAAAAGCTGCTCGTGATTATGGATTAAACTCTGTTATTTTTATGTCTGATCAGACTCCAAGAACTAAAATTCAAGGTACAAAAAGATTAGAAGCTGATGTAAGATTAATTGATGGTGATTACCATGAAGCAGCAAAGCAAGCTGAAGAATTCTCTAGAGAAAAGAGAATTACTTATATACCTGCTTATGAACACCCAGACATTATATTAGGACAATCAACTGTTGTAACTGAAGCTATAGGTCAAGCATTTTCAGAAAATTTTCATCCTGATTTTATTGTATTTCCCTTTGGTGGTGGAGGGTTAGCAAATGGAGGAGGATTAGCTGCTAAATATTGGCAAGATCATTTTCTTTTCACAAAAGACGGTAGCAGAGAAAAAACCCACACTTACGGTGTTCAATCAGAAAATTTTAATACAATGGTTAGATCATTTCAATCAGGAAGAATAGAAGAATATCAAGAGAGAGGACTGACAATAGCAGATGGTATTAAAGTGCCCCATGCTTCAGAATCTATGCTTCAACTTACTAGATTTTTTATTGAGGATATGTTTGATGTTACTGAAGAAGAAATAAGAACTGCTATTAAAAAAGTATATGAATCTGAAATGATTGCGAGAATTAAACAACTATCTCCTGAAAAATTATTGGAATTAGGATTTCGTTCAAACCATATTCAAGGTTTAGATAAATTAAATATAATAGAAGGAGCAGCAGCAGCTGCTTTTGCATGCGCATTTTCTAAAGATAAAATTCCCTATGAACAATTAGCTAAAGAAGTTCATCCAAGAAAGGAAATAAATGGGATTATTATTGCTTCTGGAAATAATATTGATCAAGGATTGCTAGAGGAAATTGTAGGATAAACTCAAAAACCCTAAATTTAAAAACACTAAACAATAAAAGATAATATGGAAAATACAAATAAATCAGAAGAGCAAATACTTGAATTTTGGAAAAAGAAAAACATATTTGAAAAACTAAAAAAGAAAAATAAAGGAAAGAAAAAATATAGTTTTTTAGATGGACCAATAACTGCAAATAATCCTATGGGAGTTCATCATGCATGGGGAAGAACATATAAAGATTTATTTCAAAGATTTAAATCAATGCAGGGTTATGAATTAAGATATCAAAATGGTTTTGATTGTCAGGGATTATGGGTTGAGAGAGAAGAAGAAAAAGAATTAGGATTAAAAAATAAAGAAGATATTGAAAAATTTGGAGTTTTGAATTTTGTTAAAGCATGCAGGAAAAGAGTTGAAAAATTTTCAAAAAAACAAACAGAACAAAGTATTAGATTAGGCTATTGGATGGATTGGGAAAATAGTTATTATACTATGACTGATGCTAATCAATTGCATAATTGGTTTTTAATTAAAACTTATTTTAAAAAAGGGTGGTTGTATAAAGGAAAAGATGCGGTTCCTTGGTGTCCTCGTTGTGGAACTGCAAGTTCTAAACATGATATTGCAACAGAAGGTTATAAAGAAGTTTTACATAAAGCTTTGTTTATGCAGTTTCCTGTTAAAGGAAAATCAAATGAATATTTTTTGATTTTTACAACAACTCCTTGGACTGTTCCTGCAAATGTTGCAATTGCTGTTAATAAAAATACAGATTATGTTCTTGTTGAAAATGATGGAATAAAATATTGGTTAGCTAAATCAAGATTAGAAGAATTAAATGGAAAACAAAAAATTTTAGAAACAAAAAAAGGAAAAGAACTTGAAGGAGTAGAATATATAATGCCTTATGCTAGTTTAGAGCCTCAAAAACATTCTCCCCATAAAGTTGTATTATGGGATTTGGCTTCTGAAGAAGAAGGTACTGGAATAGTTCATATTGCTCCAGGATGTGGTGCTGAAGATTTTGATTTAGGGAAAAAAATAGGCTTGCCTGCAATTTCTCCTCTTGATGAAGCAGGAATATATAAAGAAGGGTATGAAGAATTTAGTTTAAAAAAATATTCTGAAGTAAATGAAAAAGTTTTAGAAGATATGGAGCAAAGAAGATTTGTTTATAAAATTGAACCTTATAAACATAGGTATCCTCATTGTTGGAGATGTGGGGAAGAGTTAGTGTTTAGATTAGTTGATGAATGGTATATTAAATGTGATGAGATAAGAGATAAATTAATTAAAGAAAACAAAAAAATAGGGTGGTATCCTGAATATGGAAAAGGAAGGCAAGAAGAATGGTTTAAGAATATGAGTGATTGGTTGATTTCTAGGAAAAGATATTGGGGGTTGCCATTACCTATTTGGGAATGTGAATGTGGCTGGTTTGATGTTATTGGAAGTTTAAAAGAATTAAAAGAAAAAGCAATTAATAAGAAAAAAGTTGATAAACTTCCTGAAATTCATAGACCTTGGATTGATGAAGTTAAAATAAAATGTGGGAAATGTGGTAGAGAAGTTTCAAGAGTTCTTGATGTTGGAGATGCATGGCTTGATGCTGGAATAGTTCCTTTTTCAACTATTGGACCTTATTTAGATGATAAAGAATATTGGAATAAATGGTTTCCTGCTGATTTAATAAGTGAGAATATGCCTGGACAATTTAGAGGTTGGTTTAATGCATTATTTTGGTCATCTATAACTTTAACTGGAAAAGCTCCATTTAAAGCTCTTTTTGGTTATGAGACATTAAAAGATGAAAAAGGAGAAGAAATGCATAAAAGTAAAGGTAATGCGATTTGGTTTGATGATGCTGTTGAGAAAATTGGTGTAGATCCTATGAGGTTGTTATATTGTTTGCAAGACCCTTCTCAAGAATTAAAATTTGGATTTAATGTTATTAAAGAACCAAAAAATAATTTAAATATTCTTTATAATATTAGCAGACTTGTTGAAGATTTTAAAAAAACTAAGATAAATAAAATAGAAGATAAATGGATATTAAGTTGTTTTGAAAATTTAATAAAAAAAGTAACAAATGAGTTAGATGCTCTCCATCCTCACTTGGCAACTAGAGATTTAGTTGATTTTTGGTTAAATAATTTAAGCAGAAGATATATTCAAATTGTCAGAGGTAGAATTTCTGAAAGAGATAAAGAAGCTTTATTTGTTTTAAATGAAGTTTATATTAGACTGCTTAAATTATGTGCTCCAATAATTCCTTTTACAACTGAAAAAATATGGCAGGAACTTGGGGATAAAAAGATAGTCAAAGATGAAAGTGTGCATTTAAGTGATTGGCCTAAGTTTGATGCTGGAAAGGTGGATGATAAACTAGAGCAAGATATGAACATTGTTTTTGAAATAATTGAAAAAGGATTGGCTGCTCGTGATGAAGCTAAGATTGGATTAAAGTGGCCTTTAAGTTGTGCTTATGTTGAGGGTGGTGAAAAGATTAAGGTTGAGCTTTTAGAGATTGTTAAAAAACAGTTGAATGTTAAGAATGTGGATGTTAAAAGTGGAAAAGAAATTTCTGTTGAATTAAATACAGAGATAACTCCTGAATTAGAAGCAGAAGGTTATGCTCGAGAAATTTCACGTAAGGTTCAGGCTGGAAGAAAAAAAGCTGGTTTAGTTAAAAGTGATAAAATTAAATTATGTTTAGAGGTTGATGATAACTTAAAAGAGATACTTGCGAGTCAATTGGATTTTATTAAAGACAGGGTGAATGCTGTAGGAGTTGTTTTTGGTGATGAGAGGTATAAGTATGAATTTGAAGAAAAAATTAAAGATAAAAAAATAAAGATTTTGTTTAGTAAGATTTAAAAGTATTCATGATAGTGGAATATAAAAATTATTTAAGAATCAAAAGAATTATAAAATTCCTCTTTTTTATTAATTGATGAAAAAAGATGAAAGAGTTGTTTACTTAGATAAAAAAGAAGATATAGATAATATTATTGAATTGTTAAATAAGTATTCTTTTGATGAGTTAAAGAAATCAGAATATTACAAAGAATCATTATTAGTCAAAGGCACTGATGAAAGTGTACTTAAAAAAATATATCCTCAATTTTACAGAATCAAGTTAATTGGATTAAGAAAGAGAAGAAATAATAATGAAAATTATGATGTATACTATGAATTAGATCAAGGATATGCAGTTGTCTTTGCTATAGATATACAAAAAGAACCTCCTGAACTTATTAATGGTTTTCTTTTTCATAAGAATCTAAGAAAATTCATAGAATATGTTTTTAAATATGTGCATATTGAATAGTCTTAATGGGCACGTGAATTAAAGGCACTTTTTGTTCAACCTCTTTGGTTACTAAGTTAAGCCCTATATAAATAAAATCTCTTTTAGGTTTAACACTTATCTCCACTCTTTTTATTTCTTTAATAACCCTTGGATTAATTCCAAGTTCTTCAAAATAGTTTGTAACATCCATTATCTCAATACCAACAATTTTTCCATCTTCAGTAACACTAAAAACAAAATCATCAAATAGAAAATTTTTTTTTACGATATCATTTTCATCCCTTTGAGAAACAATCAAATTATCATATTCTTCATCATAATGAAAGTTTTTATTAAGTTCCATCTTATTATATAATTTTTAGATAATTTAAAGGTTTTGGTAATGTGGGTTTGAAGAAAAAATTAAAGATAAAAAAATAAAGATTTTGTTTAGTAAGATTTAAATACTTAAACATATTCTTTATTGTATATATTCAAAGAGATGTGATAAAAAGACATATTGTCGACGATATAACTTGGATATTTTAATACTATGTTTAAATGACGAAAACATTTAAATACTACTAAAAAATTATAAATATAGGAAAGAAAAAAGATGATAGTAAAAGATGAGTTTTTAAGTAGGCTGAGAAAAATTTTTGACCTTAATTTGTATGAAGTAAAAGTTTGGACTGCTTTGCTTTCTAGGGGAGTGAGTACTGCAGGAGAATTAAGTAATATTTCTGATGTTCCAAGAAGCAGAACTTATGATATTCTTGAAACTTTAGAAAAAAAAGGATTTATTGTAATGAAATTAGGAAAGCCAATAAAATTTGTTGCATTAAAACCAGAAGAAGTTATTGAAAGAGTTAAAAAGAATTTAGTAACTGAAGCAGGTGAGAAGAGCAAGAGATTAGATAAATTAAAAGGAGAGGATATTTTAGGAGAGTTGAATTCATTATTTACTCAGGGGATTAAATTTGTTGAACCTGCTGATTTATCTGGAAGTGTTAAAGGAAGGCAGAATGTTTATAATCATTTAGATATGATGATAAGAGATGCTGAAAGCACAATTACAATTGTTACAACTGGTCCTGGTTTAAATAGAAAATTAGAAGCTTTAATGCCTGTTTTAGAAAAAGCAAAAAAAAGAGGAGTTAAAGTGAGGATTGCTGCCCCCATTGATGAGACTAATAAAGTGATTGCAAAAGATTTAAGCAAAGTTGCCGAAGTTAAAAATTGTCCTAAAATGAGGGCAAGATTTGCAATTGTTGATTCTAATCAGTTATTATTTATGGTTTTAGATGATGAAAAAGTTCATCCTAATTATGATGTTGCTATTTGGCTTTCTACTGATTTTTTTGCAGCTGCAATGGAGCAATTGTTTGAGCTGGCGTGGGGCGGGTTTAAATCTATTTAAGAAAATAAATAACATGAAGGTTTGGGATTCTAGGAGAGAGATATTCTGATATTGAGATTTGAATGGGTAGAGAGGATTTGAGAATAAGTGATGTTAAATTTAAAGGTTTAAAAATTTCTCAAGAATATTTATATAATAGTTTTTCTTTGATTTATAGATATGAAAAAGAAAAAGAGGGATGGATTAAGATTGATGAGAAATAAGATTTTTTTATTTTTAGTGATTGTTGTAGTTGTTTATATTATTTTTGTTAGTACTTTGTATTATTTTAGTGAGAAAGAGGAAGAAAAAGGGATGGGAAGTTTTATTATTAATCCATTTAAAGTTTTTTTAGATTTTGGAAGTTTGAGTGATTTTACCAGTGAAATTAATTTAATTGATAATCCTGATTTTGAAAATGATGTTGATGGGGATAATTTTCCAGATGATTGGTTTTTAAGAGATGAAGGTGAAAAAAGTAAATGGGTTTTAGATTGTACTGAGAGTTATTCTGGAAGTTGTTCTGCAAAACTTAATGTTTTTGAAAATTTAAATGAAGGGGAAGTCGGAGATGTTTTAAGAACAAGGAGATATTCTCTTGAACCTAATAAAATATATTATCTTTATTTTTGGACTAAGAAAAAAACTGGAGATGAAAATAAAGGACCTCAATTTACTCTGGTTTTAGAAGATGAAAGAAATGAAGTATTAGATACAAAAAGTATTAATAGGAGATTTAATAATGAGAATTGGATAAAGCATCAGATTAGATTTGAAACAGGTGATAATATAAAAAAATTTAGAGTTTATTCCAGAGCAGTTGGGACAAAGAGTTTGGAATCTTGGTTGGATAATTTAAAATTAAAAGTAATTGATGAAGAAGCAGAGATTCCTAGGGTAAATGCTGTTTATACTGCTGAAAGTTTATTTAATGAAGAAAAAGTTGACGAACTTATGGATAAAGAAATTAATACTTTTTTAGTTAAAGGAGGATATGAGAACAACATTGATTATTCAGGTTACATAGATAAAGTTCCAGATTCTGTCAAAAATAATGCCAGATTAGCAAAACAAAAAAATATAAATTATTTTCAGGCTATTAATTTTGTTCATAGAGTTGATGATTCTATCATAACTGATAATTATGTTGTTTATTCTGATGGCAGAGCAGGGAAGCATGTAACTCCTTTTGATGAAGTTTATTGGAATCATCTTAGTGATTTAATTGTTAATTTAGCTAGACTGCCTGTTAGTTATCCAAATGATTATCAAATAAATGGGGTATATTTTGATTTTGAGTTATATAAAAATGAAGATAATGGTGAGCCTAGAAAATTTGATAAAACATGGGGTTTTGAAGATACTACATTTAAGGATTATTTAGTTAATAGAGGTATTGAATATTGGAGCTCTCCACCAAAAAATCCTAGTCAAAGAGCTGAAAGATATTCTTGGCTTGAGACAAATGAATTATTAGAAGATTATTATTCTTATCTTGAAAATATTATTAGGGGATTTGCTGAAGAAATGAAAAATAGAGTAAGAGAAGTTAATTCTGATTTTTTAATTAGTTCTTATCCTTCTCCTCTTCCTGTTACAAAATATTTACCTTCTATTTTTAATGGATGGAGTAGTGAAGATTCTCCTGCTGTTATATGGGGTACTGAGACTTATTATGGTGGTGAACTTCCAAAACTTTTAGAACAAAATAGATTGCCTCAAGGATATTATTATTTATATGATTTATATGGAGAAGAAATATATGCTTATTATATTAGTGGTTTGGTTGTTATGGGAGAATATTATTCTGTAAATAATTTTGCATATAATCTTTATAAAATAGGCACTAAAACAAATGGTTATTGGATGTTTCCATCATATTCTTTTACAGAATCTTTTAATGAGCTTGGGGAGGATTATCATTTGAGATGTTATGATTCTATAAGAAATATATTATATAAATGTGAAGAATATGAATATCCTAAAATAGTTGAAGATTATTATAATGAGTTGGTTGTTGCAAATTCTGAAATAAATAAATTTGTAGAGAGTAATACTTATGAAACATTTCTTAGAGAAGAGCCAGAACCTTTAAGAGAGTGTTCTAATGGACAGAGTTTGCAGTGTGGTTCAGATATTGGAGAGTGTGATTTTGGAATTAGAAATTGCATTAATGAAGAATGGGATATATGTGGAGGAGATGTTGAACCTGTTAATGAAATTATAGATGGATTAGATAATGATTGTGATGGGGAGGTGGATGAAGTGAGTGGGGGAAGTATCCCAGTAATAACTTATGTTGGAGATATTCCAGATGTAAATCCTATTGAAGGATTAACTGTTCCTGTTGATTTTGAATTTATTGTTCAAGATAATGATGGAGTTAGTGATTTAGATGATAGTAGTGCAAAAGCTAAGTTTGTAAAACAAAGTGGGGGAATAAAAACAGGAAATTGTATAAGGATTCAAAAGGTTGATGAATATTCTGTTAAGTATTCTTGTACAATAAATATGAGATATTATGATGAACCAGGAGAATGGAAAATTTATGTAGAAGTTTTTGATTTTTCAGAAAATAAAGCAAGTGATGAAAGTAAAAATTTTTATTATAATGAATTAACAGGGTTTTCTATTGAATCAAATTTTCTTAATTGGGAAACAGTTGGTTTTAGAGGGAAAAATGTTATTTTAAATGAACCTGTTATTGTTCATAATACTGGTAATGCAGATATTGATTTATTAAAAATCAAATCTTATGATTTAAAGGGTGTCGAGGATAAGAGTTATTCTTTTGATGTAGGAAGTTTTTCAGTTAATATTGTTGAAGAATGTGAAGGGATAGTTTTAGTTAATGATAATGTTGTTGATATTATAGGTTCTAATATTCCTGTTATAGAGGAATTTGGAGTGGGGATAGAAAAAATTTATTTTTGTTTAGAAGAAGTTCCTTTAGGATTAAAAAGTCAAGAATATGTTAGTGAAGAGGGGAAAAAGTGGGTTGTGGGGATTTGAAATATTAATTTATCATAGGAAAGTTTTTTAAATAAGATATTCTAATTAATATTATGATTAATAAAAAAGGTGTTTTAATAATTGTAATTTTAATGATTTCCATATTAGGTGTTAATGCTGGTTTTTTTGATAAGATTACTGGAAAAGCTTTAGAAGAAGATGTAGATGTTAGTATAACTATTGGAAATGACCCCCCAGTTATTGTTGAGGTAAATCCTCCGACAGTATTAGACCTTAGTGAAGATGGTTTTACAAATATTGGTTTTAATTTTATTGTTTATGATCCTAATGGTGTTAATGATTTAGATGATAGTAGTGTAGTTGGGAATTATTATTGTTCTGATAATACTCCTAATAATTATGATACTCGAAGAGTGGGTATTTGTCGAGTTGAATCTGGTGATGAAGAATTAGATGGAACATCTTGGGATTATGCAGGAGAGTTTGTAAGAAGATATTCTTGTGATGTTGATATGTATTATTATGATGATGCTTTTCCAAAAGATAGTTGGGTTATAGAAATAGAAATAAAAGATTCTGGAAATAATCTTGTTACAAATAATGAGATTAAATTTGCTCCAAATGAAATGAATGGTTTAAAGGTTGATAGTAGTTTGGTATCTTGGACTCCATTATCTCCTGGTAGTATTGGAGTTGCAGCAGAAAGTCCTATAAAAATCTATAATACGGGTAATGCTTATTTTGATGGGAGTAGTGATGCATATAGGCTTAAAATTACAGGTTCTAATCTTTATGGTGTAACAGATAATACTCAGTATATTCCTGCTATTAATTTTAAAATTAATAATAATGTGTTTACAGATTGTGCAACAGAAGGTATTGGATTGCAAAATCTTGTGCAGGTTATAATGCCTGTGATTAATTTAAAAAATGGAGATAATCTTCAATCAGGACATGCAGAAAGTGAAGTTTATTTTTGTTTAACTCAACTTGATTCTGGATTAAGTTCACAAGAATATTCAACTACAGTTATAGGAACAGGAGAAACAGGAGAAGCTCCTTGGAAAATAGGAATGTAAATTTTAAGAAACAAATAAAAAGGAAGAGTGTTTTAAAATAAAATGAGAAGAGAAAAAATGAAAAAGATATTAGGGGTAATATTTGCTATTAATTTTGTTATTTTAGGATGTTATTTAATAAATGCTGTTGCTGTTTCTGGAGCTTATTCAAATAGAATACCTTTAGAAATTTCTCCAGGAGAAACAAAATCAATAACATTTGTTTTGCAAAATATGGCTGATGAAAGTGATGTTAAATTTAAAGGTTTAATTAGTGAAGGTTCTGAAATAGTTCAAATTACTGATTCAAATACAGAATATTTAGTTCCAGTTGGCTCTAATGATATTCCTGTTAAATTAAGTGTTGAAGTTCCTTCTAGTGCTGAAATTGGTGTAGAGTATCAGATTAAAATTGAATTTGAACCTGTTTCAACAGGTAATGAAGATGAAGGTATGGTTCAGATTATGAGTGGATTATCAAGATATTTTATTGTCAAGGTTGTTGAAAAATCTGAAGAAGAATCTCCAATGACTAAGGGCATGATTGTATATATTGGGATAATAATAGTTCTTTTGTTGATGATTCTTTTTTTAATTTTTTATATATTAAAATATAGGATTGGGAAGAAAAAGTTATTGAGGAAATAGATTTAAGGTTAAAGTATCTTGCCAATCATTGTGGATAAGGAAAGTTAATTGAAGATTAATTGGGGAGAGGCTCTGCAAGAGCCGAACTCTTTATCCGCTGTTAAGTTGTCCGAAGAAATCTTTGATTTCTGAGAATGCAATGTGACCGAGCGAGTGAAATGAACGAAGGAGTCGTGATTGCCTAATTCTAGGGTGGGAAAAAAGAAAGATTTAATTACAGATTTCTAAATTAGCTGTATCGCATTTATTTTGACAACAAATAGTTAAAATATCTGATTTATCCCCTCTTAATTCTCCTCCAGTAACCATATGTAAACCAGAATCTTCAATACCTTCAACATAGGGGCTAGGGGTAGGAATTTTATTTAATGCAAATCCTCCTATAGCATTTGGTCCAATTTTTAATACACAATCATCACTAGTTAATTTTATTGAATTTTTTCTTGTCCTCTTAACATCCACATCTATTGTTGTCTGTACAGTTATATCTCTGAAATTATCATTTGCTGTTTTTGTACAATCTCTATAAACATTTGTAATCTCTAGTGAATTTATCTTTATTTTCTGGGGTTCTCCAAAAAAGTTTTTTACTAGAAAGAAACCTCCAATAACTAATATCAATACAATAATTCCAATAATCAATCCTCTTTTCATAATTTAGTATATGAAGATTCACTATATAAATCTTTCTTCAAATGAAGGGTTTGTGCAATCCACGGACATATGTCGTACCCTTTTTACACTTAAATTTGAGAATTTTATTAACTCAAATTATTTAATTATTAGTAACTCCTAAACATTTCCAGCTATGAATGTGAGCATCTTATATGAGAAATTATCAGATATCAAGGGTAAGAAGATTCAGGTTGGACTTGTCCTCCTGAATTTTATTTTAAAACTAATTTTTATTTTTACTTACGACATATGTCGGTGGCTTCTACACTTCAAATGAAGGGTTTATCAATAAGCAATCACTATTCGATTTATCATATGATGAACTCCTGTTTGTTTAATTATTATATTTATTGATTTTTCAAGGAGGTTTTAAGAGGATATTATTTCTGGATAAAACATTAAATAGAAAACAAGCTCCATCCCAAATTAATTGAACTCAATTAATTTATTATTTCTAATAATAAAAAGGAGGTTAAAATATGGGCAAGCCGATTACTCGGCTCAACCCCAAGATAGAATCTTCAGTTCAGAAGA
>Ga0265596_1001028_pt1 | contig 13998 bp, 10 predicted proteins | sample saktaG_FD_190143 | JGI IMG/M metagenome (GOLD analysis project Ga0265596, IMG submission 190143) | Saline water microbial communities from Sakinaw Lake, British Columbia, Canada - sak_2013_06_06_60m | ecosystem: Environmental > Aquatic > Non-marine Saline and Alkaline > Saline ...
CTTCCGTTAATCTTATCTTTTATATCCCGTATATCCTTGGGTTCATTTGGAAAAATAAAATTTTTTATCTTTCCAAAAATCAAAAGAATTTGGCGGATTATTTTTTTTAGAAATATTATTAGCAATTTTTCTTTTTTGGATCCCTTATTTGTGATATCAATATTATTTTTTCTTCGTATGTTCATAAAAGAAGAGCCAATACCTTGAAAGTAAGCCCTCCAACAAAAATAATCAATTGTCATTCTTGACTTTGGGACTATATGACGTATTTTAACTTTAGGATTATAAAGAGTTATTCCTGATTTTTCAATTTTATGAGCAATTGCTGTTTCTCCGCTTCCCTGATATTTCATATACTTATGGGGAAGATAATCAGGATACGTACCACCTACATTTAGTAATATTTTTTTTCTTATTGAATAATTACAACCAAATACATAATTGGGGGGAATATAATGTACATTATTTTCCCCAAAATCTACTAAACTAAGAAAACCATTGAATTTTCCGTATTTTGTTATTTGCCAGAAATATTCAATCCATTCAGGGGGTTCAACTTCATATATAGGAATACAAGGACCACCAACTAAAATAACTTTTTTATTAGAAAAAGATACTGCCAATCCTTTTAACCAATCTGTTGTAACTAAGGAATCATCATCTATGTAACATAATATTTCACCATTTGCTTCATAACAGCCCCTATGCCGCGCAGCCATCAGTCCCGGAGATTCACAAAAAATATAACGACAGTTCTTAATTTTGCCTTGAAATGACAAAGATATTTCTTTTGTATTATCTGTGGATCCGTTATCAATAACTAAAACCTCAAACAAATCAGGTTCAAATGATAATTGTGATAGATGAGATAAGCATTGCATAAGTTTTGATGATTGATTAAGAGTTGGTATAATAATTGAGTATTTAATGTTTTTAATATTATTCATTATTTTTACATTTCTAAAGACTTTTTGTTATTTGTAATATTTAATAATAAATTAGGTTTAATTTCATTAACACAAGCAATTATGGCAAACAGAAACCAATACATAAGCATAAAGCTGGTTCGATTTTGATAACTTCGGGCATATTCACCTATAAGTAAAGGAATAAAAAGTGAGAAAAGAATTATTGGCAGAAAATTTTGTGAAGAATCCCTTAACTTGAGATTTTTGGATAAATCCCGTAACAACCTTAAATAGAAGAAGATATAGATAAGAAAGCCAAAAACGCCAAACTTTATTAACATGTCATAATATAATGAATGCCAACATAAATTATTCCCTTTTACGCCTACTATATTTACTGGTCCCACTCCAAATAAACCCACAGTTTCTAAAGTATTAATAAATTCTGTAATATAGGGCCTGTTCAAAAACCTATCTGCGTCATGAGTATATCGTATTGATTGCCCAATCTCTACACTTTCAGTAACTCTTTCTAGAAGATAGCTTCCTTGTATTTGATTTTGAATAAATAAATAAACAATAAATATTGAGCTAATAATAAGTAACCTTTTACCAAGCCTAACTTTTTTCTTAAATGAAATCAAAGAGACAAAAATAATTGCAAATAAAAAAATGATTATTAGAAATGCACGGGTACCAGTTGATATTGCCATTGGTATTGAAATGGAAATAGCAATAAATGGTATTAATTTTCTCACTAATTTCTTTTGTGATGAAAGAATTAACAAGATTGAAAAGGCAATAATAAACACAAAATATTCAGATAGCAGCCCATATTCACCAACATATCCTGCAAATCTATCGAGATAACTATATGTAATAACTCCACCGGAATATCGTGTTCGGAGAAAAGAGGGTAAATTTAGGTGGTAAACAAACGACCCTATCCAGGTTATAAACATATAAGATAAGGATAGTATAAATACCCATATATAATTTAGTATATCTTGATGAGTTTTTACTTCGTTAGAGATTAATATATATAACATAATTGCTGCTGAGATATTTACCGTATATCGTATTAATGGTCCGACAATAGAAGTTACTCCATAACCTAATGTTAAATCAGAATAATCTTGTCTTATGGCTAATATAAATAAACTTATTATTATAGAAACGATAATTAGCAATATGTATTTTCTATAATGAATATTTTTCCAAATATTTTCATTAAGTCTTACCTTTGCATAGTAATAGCCCAAAAAATACCCGACAACACAAAATCCTGATGCACCGACACCTCGTAAACCTATACCTTCAAATGGTATTAAAAATACCAAAAGATACAGTCCTTTTTTAGATTTTGTTAAACCTAAAAGGAAAAATACTCCTGCTATAAATATAGGTAGAAACTGGAAAAAATTTGATATTAAATATGACAAATTTTTAATCTCCTAACAATAAAGTTGCTGTATGGCGAATAGTCATTAAACTCTTTTCTTGAATAATTTTTGTCTGTTTTTTCAATTGTCTTGCAACTTCGATACGGTTTTGCAGTACTTTCTCTATGATAGCCCAAACAGTATCAAATTCTACTTTATCCATATCTTCTGGAATAAAGCAGTAAGGTAAATCATATAACTCCATAACACCTTTGAGTTTTGTTTTTTGATATACTCCATTAGCAAGCCCAATGCAAGGAACGCCCATTGAAGTAGCAAATACATTAAAATGATAACGGGCTCCAATAGCAATATTTCCTACACCTATTAGACTTTTATATTGAATCGCATCATATTCCTTTTCAATAACCAAAGCTCTCTCTTTATGCTTCATTTTATTTTTAATCTGTATTAATAAAGGACGGTCATCAGATGAAGTAGCATAATCAGTAGGTACTAAAAGGATTTTTGCTTTATACTTTTCCACTAATTGGTCTGCTATTTTAGTTAAAAGTCTAACTTCATTATAAAATTCTTTTACATTTTTTTTCCCCATAGCCTTCAAATAACCATTCATATTCATTGCAACAATAAGGTCTGCGGGAAGATTCAACCATTCTGCTCCATTATTTTCTAATATTAATTGTTCAGTTTCTTTCTGAGATAAAAATGGCAAACCAATTGCATCATCGGCTGTATCCTGCATAATAGGTTTAGTGATGCCAATCTCTTTTACCCGTTGTAAAGAAATACCTCTATCCCGAAAAGTTAAAGTATCTACCTTGTTCAATGCTTTTTTCACAACAAATGCATGGATTTTCTTTGTTATAGGACCTATTGTTTGACCTGATAATATTACAGGTACATCTAACATAGATGCAGTTAAAATAGTTAATGTCTGTTTATATAACTCACCATAAAGAAGAGAATTTATATTTCCTCCACCATTATTGAATAATAAATCTGAACTTGAGATTTCATTTATAATATCTTTTGCTATTCTATTTAATGGAAGATTAATTTTATAATTATACAATTTTACAACTGTTAAAAAACATATCCATCTTAAAAAGTATATCAATCTGCTGGGATATACTTTATTAAGTATTTTTCCTACCAAAATGAATGACAAAATTTTACTTTTCTTTAAGCTAGAAATCAGCTTTGGAATTTTATTTAAATAGGCATTTATATCATATATAGAGCGTTCTTTATGATATTCAGTTGTATATGCCGGATTTGGAGAGAGCATTAAAATATCTAAATTAGGTATTGCCTTTCTAAGATTATATATAACTGCCTGAGGCATTGCTTCATCACCAATATCTTTCCATCCAAAACCACCAATGATTACGATCTTTTTTCTTTTTGAATCCATCTAGTATTTAGCTCCTTAATAATTATTTTTCATTTTTTGATTTCCTTAAAAATACTTTTAATTTTTCTTATCACCTTATTTATTAAATGTTTGATTTTCTTAAACACTATCAGCTGAGTATAAAATATCTTAATTATGATATCAATAATTGGAAAAGATATATGAAAATTACATATCATAATACGAGATGCTGGTATTAATTCCTTAAAATGGATTTTTCTTTTTAATATTAAGTTATCATATAATGGGACTTTTCTTCCCAACAATTTCCATAAATCTAACCTTGGAGAAATATTATTTACATTTCTTAAGTCTTGATCGCGGATTAGTTCTTCAACACTCATATCTGATTTTTCAATATATCCTTTTTGAGACATATTCTGTAATAATTCAATAGCCTGCCTTGAGCGAGTTATTACGGTAGCTGCTCCTTCCATATCAATCTTATATTTTTGCCAGTTATCACCCACAGAGAAATCGGCCATTTCTCCAGTTTTATCATAGCATAACCAACACCGCACAGGAATGAAGAAGTTAAGAAAGGCACACCCCCAATATGTCCAATGTAAATGATGCACAAAAATTTCCCTATTATCCTTCAGCAAAAAGCGTAACCTCCCTGGCTTCCCATTGCCCCTATAATCGATATGCTTCAAATTTTCAAATTGAATATTATTTTTATACATAAGGAATTCCGTTGCGCGCCTTGAAGGCATATGATGACAAAAAAGAGACAGCGTTACAACTATACGTTTTGCTAATTTTGAATATAGATGTTGTGCTAAATTTAACCCTTCAATATGGCAAGGTAATCCTACATAGGCAAGCCTTTTCCCTTCAAACTCATCAGATAAGCATTTTCTTAAAATTGTGTTCAAAGCGGTAGGTGCGTATTTAGATTTTTGAGAGAGTAACAAATCTTTGTCATTATAAGCAATATATGGAACCACATCAATAGGATCATTTTGATCCATTTTCGTTACAATCGCAGCATCAATTAATTCTTCCGAAAATAAGTAACTTAATATAGAAGTTATCATACCGCCAGATGCACCTCTTTTTCGGATATTATTATTCCTTGAATATGCTCTAAAAATACTACTATATGCTCCAAAGAGTTGGTTTATACGTACTTCATCCTTTTTTCTGTTTCTATACTTGTTAATATCTACTTTAAATCCTGGGCAACATTGCACACATAATCCACATTCATTACAAAGGGATTCATCAATAACCGGTAAATAAACTCCCTTTGAGTAATTCATTACCATATCTATTGCGTTTTCAGGACAGATACCTGCACAAGTTCCACACATCGTACACAAATTATTTTCCACAACAAAGTTTATATTCTTTTCATTCATCATATTGTTTTTTCCTTAAAATTCACTCTTTTCAAGTAGCTTTTCAACCTTGCCTTTAATCTGAATAATAAATTTAATCCTACCATTTTTACTAATATTTGTCTAATTACTTTGGGAAAATGTGTAGCTAACCTTAAGAAATACATTTTCTTATCAAAAATACCATAACTTAACCCTAAGTCAATTTCATCTCTACACAGTTTGATATTATTTTCACATAATAAAGCCTTTGCCCAATTATAGTGATAATTTACATATATTTTCCTTATATATCCCGGCATTTTAATATCTGCTTTGTAAGTACTTGGTCGCCCATTAATATTAATGTCATTCTCTATTTCATCAAAAATGTTTTTTAGTCTTGTTTTCCAAGTATGATCACGATGAGCACGTTGACATCCCGCTTGTGCAATTGTTTCTCTCTCCACAACATGTTTAAGATAATATTTAATCTTCTCTACAGCTTCATTGACGGTTCTGAAGCATACTATTTCTTTACCAATTTCAAAATATTCTTCAAGTCCAGGAACATATTCAGTTAATAAAAATCCACCACACATAGGAATTTCAAAAATTCTTGCTTTTATTTGCTTTATCTTTGGATTACTATAAGAGCCTGTAAAGTTAAGGTTAATTCTACTCGAGTTGAATATTTTTATCATTCTATCAAAAGTTATAAAATTACTCCAACCCTGACCAAAAACATCAAGAGAAATATTTCTTACTCTTATTCCTTCAACATAAAGCTCTCTATTCGATATTTTAGCTCCTATAAATGATACATCAATTTCTTTTTTTACATTTAACTTTTTATAAATATCAGGATTAGCAGCACATTTAGTATATATACCCCTAGCATTTAATTGCTCATATTTTCTAACAGCTTTTTTATCATTTGTTATACAATAATCAAAATACGGGATCCACCATTTTCCATAGTTTTCAAAGCGACACTCATCATCAGCAAAGTTCAATATTACTAAAGATCCCAACTCTCTAATTTTTTGCAAAGTTGACTCGCGTATTTCATACATTGACATTGGTAATATGACATAGTCAGGCTTATTCATTTTTACTATACTAATTATTTCATCTTGAACCATAATTGCCCCTACCTCAACAAGTCTTTTCATATACTCATAACGAATCACTTTAGAAAATATTTCTTTAAAAGATTTATACCAATTTTTATCTCTATCATAACTTCCAATGAGACCCAGATTGTGATACTTTGCAAGATTTGACTCTCGTTGATCAGTATAAGATAGAAATAATATCGTTTTTTGTTTCATCTTGAATTTTATCGATTCCAATTATTTTCGTCAGCCAAAGACAGTAATAATATTTTCTTATCAATCAAATTATCTCCCAAAAAACTTTTCAAGTAGATTACTTAAATAATTTAGTCTTTCATCATTCACAAACTGATTGTTCCCAACATATCGCCCATTAGTATGTAAAAAATCTGCATTGGGAAAATCATTAGGATTATAATATTGCTTTAAGAAAGGCTGACGCAATAAATTGCCACTTATTATTGGTCTGCTTTCAATACCATTTTCCCTAATAAGCTTATGGAACCCTTCCATTCTTCCTTTATTCCTAAACAAGAAAGGCAGCGAAAATGAGGAAACACCTTTTATTTTAAATAGTACTAATTCATCTTCATGTTTCTCACAAATCTTTAAGAACTTAGCATAATTATCATTTCTAATTTTAATAAATTGGTCCAGTTTTTTCAATTGATGCAAACCTAATACAGCATTGAATTCAGTATTACGGACGTTATAGCCATCTGTAAGAAACAGGAAATTAAAATCAATATCCGGATACTTATCTCTAAGTTCTTTGTGGTATTTGGCAGGTAATTCCCTTGCTAAGCCATGCGACCTTTTTAAAAGTAAAAGCTTATATAATTCTTCATTATTTGTGCAAACCATTCCGCCTTCAACACTTGTTATATGATGTCCCCAGTAAAAACTAAATGTGCTTGCAACGCCAAAATTACCAATTTTAACGCCTTCAATTGTAGCACCATGAGATTCACAGCAATCTTCCAATAGTAAGATGCCACGATTACCTATAATATCTTCTATTCTATTAATATCAGCCGGAAAACCAATTAAATGTGTAACAAAAATTGCTTTTGTTTTTGAAGTTATTGCTGATTCTAATTTGTCATAATCAAAAGATAAATCAGTTAGATTAATATCAACAAACACAGGTTTCAAACCATTTTGCATAACAGGGGAAATATTTGTTACCCATGTAACAGCAGGGACAATAATTTCATCATTCAGTTTCCAATTATATAATTCCCTCAATGCATTGATGAGTAATAAATTAGCAGAACTGCCCGAATTCACAAAAACGCTATATTTTGTCCCAAGCCATTGAGAATATTTTTGCTCAAATTCTTTAACCTTTTCAAACTGTGTAAATCTTTTCGTATTACGAATGAAATCTACCAATACTTCAATATCTTCTTTACTCAACACATTCTCTTGAAGTTTCCAGTACATAATTATTCTCCGATAATTTTTTAGTTTTTCAAATTTAAGACGGCTTCATTCCACTCTACAAATCGTTTAATACCTTCCTCAATGGGAACGAAATTGTAATACATAGATTCATTTACAATTTTACTTATATCAATCTGGATATGAATTGGCGCATCCTTAATATAATCTAATTCCTTCTTTTTTTTAGGGATTTTTACTGGGACATTAGTATATTTTCCAATTAACTGGGCAAGTCCTAAAATAGAAATATCTGATTTTCCTGCTACATTATAAATAAAATCTTTCCCATAAAGTAAGATGTATAATAACATTATAATAGTATCAGAAATATAACACCAAGTCCGTATTTGTTTACCTTCATCAAGTAAATCTATCACTTTTTTATTAAGGGCCTTATTGATAAATTCTCCTAACACCCGCTTATCTCTAATATCTATACCAGGTCCATATATAGAAGACACTCTTACAATTTTCACATCAACTTTTTCTTCCTTCCTGTAAATGTCACAAATGGTTTCCCCAAGACGCTTAGACTCAATATAAGGAGCACGAGTAGAAATTGTAGAACAGCTCCCATTATAGGATTCGGAAATAGGGTTAATATCATTAGATGGAGGTTGCCCATAAATTTCTGACGAACTAAGAAAAAGTACTGATGAAGAATTAATTTTAGCTATATCCAATAACTTTTTTAAAACTAATGTATTTAATGCAATTGTAGTTAGTTTATCTTCCAAGAACTTTCTCGGTTGAGCGTATGTTGCTGCATGGATAATATAATCAATCTTAGGTAAATTTTTGAACTTTTCATAGACCAAATCACTGGCAAAAAGTTTTATATTATTATCACTATTATCACTCAAGACATATTTCAAATAATATTTCGCACTATTTTTGGAATATCCGAGAAGTTTTATATTATAACCTATTTTATTTAGATAAAAAACCAATTGCACAAGAAATGAACCGATAAGTCCATTAGAGCCTGTCAAGAGAATGGTTTTATTTTTTAGTTTATTCAATTTGATATATGTTAAAATTTTCTTTAAATCATTTTCAATGATTTTGTTCATCTAAAAGCACCTCTATTTCTTGCATTATTTTTTTATCAGTTAATCCTTCTAACTGCAAAAGTTCAGAATAAGTACCATAATCCCTGACAAAATCTTTTATTCCAATTCTATGAATGGCAATATTATCAAATTTATCAAGTATTGAAGAAATAATTGAGCCAAAACTAGTTGTAATTAAATTCTCTTCAAGGGTAATAACTTTCTTTGTTTTCCTTGCACTCTCTACGACAAGTTGTATATCAACAGGATTTAAACAACTAAAATAGCAAAGATCAATAGAGATATCTCTTTTTTTAGATAATTCAAGTACAGATAAAGCATTTTTCAGTTGTGGACCAGCAACAAATAGTGAAATATCATTACCTGATGAAATTCTAATCCCCTTATAAATATTTGACTCTAATTTATTTGGAAACTTTATGTTATTTTCTGTTAGACGAATATAAGTCAATTTGTTATTATTATATACTGTTTTATAAATTCTTGCAAATTCGTCAATATCACAAGGGGTAAATATCTCAGCATTTGGTAATGTTCTAAAAAGTCCAATATCTGAATATGAATGATGTGTACAACCGAGTGATGAATAATCAAATGTTCCGCCCACGCTTACTATAGTTGCTCCTAATTTTTGGTAATAAAAATCATCTTTTATTTGTTCAAAACAACGTTCAACTATAAATGGAGTTATACTATGCATTACAGGATAAAAGCCAAACATTGATAATCCTGAAGCAATTCCTATAATAGTCTGTTCACAAATTCCAATATTATAATACCGTTTAGGAAACATTTCTTTAAATTGTCTAAATCCATAGACCCCAATATCTCCTGCTAAAATAACCAACTTTTCATTTTCTGAAGCAATTTTTATGGAAGATTTTACAAATTGTTTTCTCAAGATAATTCCTCCATCATAGATTGATATTCTTCTTTTGTAGGAGCTCTATGATGCCATGCAGGATTATTTTCAATGAAGGAGATACCTTTTCCTTTAACTGTATTTGCAATAATAAACTTCGGTTGGTCTGGAGATTTTATTAATAACTTATTAATAGATTGAAAAATTAAATCAGGATTATGTCCATCAATGTCATCACCTACCCAACCAAAGGATTCTAAAATATTTCGGTAGTCAAATTTAGTTGTATAATTCTGGGATCTATTATTATCAACAATTAAAAAAATACTATTTAAAGATAAATTTCGTCCCACCATTATTGATTCCCAAATTGAGCCCTCATTTATTTCTCCATCGCCAATTAGTACAAAAACAGTTCCACTATTGCCATTTATTTTTTTTGCTAATGCAATACCTAAAGCGATAGGCAAACCATGTCCAAGAGAACCAGTAGAGGCTTCTACAATAGATATTTTATTTCTATCAGGATGACCTCCTAACTTAGATTTGCTCTTGCAATAAGTGAGCAAATCTTCATTCAGCAAACCAAAATGATGTAAGACAGCATATAAAGCAGCTGATGCATGACCCTTACTTAAAATGAACACATTACGATTAATATCATGGAAATCATAATTTCTTGAAATAAAATTTTTATAAATTACATATAAAATTTCTACAACACTCAACGAACTTGGTATGTGCCCTTCTCCAGCGTTGTATATCATATCTACAATTAATTTCCTAATATCTTTTATTCTTCTATCCATTCAGCTCCTTCTTTAGAATATCAGGATAATCATATTCAACAAAATATTTATAAGTAGCATGAATACCATCTTTTAAACTAATATTATATTTCCACCCAAGATTATTAAGTTTAGTAACATCCAATAATTTCCTTGTAGTTCCTTTTGGTTTATTTACATCCCAATAAATTTCTCCCAAATATCCAACCTCAGATTTTACAATTTGTGCTAACTCTTTTATATTTATATCAATTCCATATCCAATATTAATTGGTTCTTCTTCGTTGTAGTTATCCATTAGAAATAATAAAGCATCAACAAGATCATCGACATACAAAAATTCTCGTCTTGGAGAACCATCGCCCCATAATGTAACTTTTTCTAATTTATTTATTTTTGCTTCATGAAACTTCCTTATAAGGGCAGCTAAGACATGAGAATTTTTTAAATTATAGTTGTCATTAAGACCATATAAGTTAGATGCAATAGCTGAAATACATCTACAGTTGTATTGCCTTTTATATGCCTGACACATTTTAACACCAGCAATCTTAGCTATACCAAACATCTCATTTGTAGGTTCCATTAATCCTGTTAACAGATACTCTTCCAGCATTGGTTGAGGAGATAATTTCGGGTATATACACGAGCTACTTAAGAATATTAATTTTTTTACCTTTGCTTTCCAAGCTGAATGTATTACATTTGTCTGAATTTCAAGATTATCATAAATAAATTCTGCAGGATATGTAATATTAGCATAAATACCGCCAACTTTTGCAGCAACTAAAAACACATATTCTGGCCGTTCTTGCTTAAACAATTCACTCACTTGATTTGGTATTCTCAGGTCACAATCCTTGTGAGAAATCCATAACAAATTTGTAAAACCATCGTCTTTTAACCTTCGTACAATTGCTGAACCAACTAATCCAGTATGACCAGTAACATAAATTTTAGACTCTTTTTCCATAGAATTAGTGCATTTTTTGTCTCTTAAAAATCATCTCTTTCACAGTAAGAACTTGTTCCTTTGAAAATTTCCATATCATTAAAAAATAAATTAATGAGGATATCAAAATTAATAATATTAAAGAAAATAAAGTATAATTATTATTAAAGAAAAACTTTTGGAAATAAGACCCAGCTATAAACATTATTATGGCAGCAAAAAATGCTTTATAATAAAACCTTAGTGCCTGAAATAAATTAATTTTCAATTCTTTATTCTCAAAATAGGTATTGATACTTATCGCTATTAAAGCAATAAATACCCTTGCTATTAGAAATGTTTTTAGCCCGAATTGAATAAAGAATAACCATAATGGTATATAAATACATACAACAATTAATGTTATTTTTGCAGGTATCTTAGGCTTCCCAAGTGATTTAAACATATTACCCATCAAAGCCCATAATTCACTTATTCCTGTTATAGTCAATAATGCCATAACAAAAGAGATACCCTTCCATTTTTCCCCCAGGATTAAATTTTCAAAATATGGACTTATAAGTATAACACCCGCCATTAGAGGAAAGATAAGAATACTTAAATATTCTTTTAATTTTGAGTAAAATTCCCTTATATCTTCACTTGTCTTTAATGAGCAAAATTTTGAATAGAAAACAGGTAAAATTGGGGTTATTAATATTCCGAAAATCCTTTGGTCTAAATCATATCCTGTTTTATACAGTCCTAATTCTTTAGTGGAAAGAAATTTTCCAACTATTAAATTATCACCTTGAACTAAAGCCCATCCCATTAGCGAGGTAAACATAACATATAATCCGAATCTAATGATGCCTATATTGTCTTTAAAACTAAAATTAAATCTTGGTTTCCACTCGCTTTTCCACCACAATATAATAGCAGCTAATATATTAGAAACCAATTGCCCTATCACTAATGCCCATACCCCATATCCTAATGAAGCTAAAGGAAGAGTAACTATTAACAGTGAACTAATTGGAACAATTTGCCTATAAAATATCGATTTGAAATCCATATTCTTCTGCAACATTGCTAATTGGACATCTCCAAAAGCCCGGATTATTAGACTGAGAGATAAAATTGATACAACTAATTTAGCTTCAGGATTATGAAAAAATTGCGCTATTGCTGAAGATGAAAAAAGTATAATGAGATAAAAAATACTACTCATTATTAAATTAAAACTAAAAATAAAATCAGCAGTTCTATATATCTCCTTTTCATTCCCTTGCTTCTGAATTAACGCAGTAGTAAAGCCCCTTGCTAAAAATATCTGTAAAAATGATATCACAATTGTAGCAATGGCAATAAGTCCAAAAGCTTCTGGACATAGCAAACGAGCAATATAAATTGCAATGAAAGGAGATACAACTTGTGGTAAAATATGCCCCAAAGTTGACCATTTTAGAGCATGTAAGGTAGTTCTTTTTTCTGTCATTAGTATAACATTAAGAATTTTGTAACTGTATCAAAAAACGCTAATTTTGGTAGTTTATCTAATTAAAGTTTTTATTTATTCGCCTTGTATACCAGCTGATATAACTTCCGATAAGAGAAACGGGGTAAAGTTTACAATCCCGGTATGAGGATAAGTTGGATCATTCTCATCCAAATCATTTTTATCCCATATTAAATTTTGGATTTCAGTAATATCTACCGTGCCAAAATAGTTATTTTCAGCATTAATATCTGCTGTTTGATATACTGTATTACGAATCTTAATAGCATACAATGAGCAAAAAAAATTGTTGTTATGGATCTCAGACACTTCAGGATGGCATTCATTATATAATACACCAATATAATTATGAAAATTGTTATATTGAATTAATCGAAATGATTTATGATTATACACACCATAACTATTTTCATTTGCAAACTCATTATAATGAATTAATGGAAGAGAATCCCACAGAATCCATATATTATATTTTCTGTTCTTTAAAAAATTATTTTTAACCTCTGGATTACTATTATTCTTAATTTGTATTCCATTTTCACAATCATTAATCACATTTTTTTCAATACAACCTTCAGTGACATGCGAAAAATAAATCCCACCTTCACTTCCACCAGTAATATTTTCACACAACAAATTACTACAAAAGGTAGAATCTACATACTCAGCCATAAAACCGCAGTTGCTATCTCTAAACACACAATCAGAAATCTCAAATCCGTTAACCTTAGAGAGCAATCCTGTTCCGGCATGGTCAAACTTGCAGTAGGAAACTTGTTTATTAAATGTGCCGTCTAATTCTATTGACTTATATTCATAAAGGGAGACGAAAGACGGAAAACGGAAAACGGAAAAAGAAAATATGCTGTCATTCGAGGTGAACCAAATAAAATTGTCTTCTTCTCCAACTGCCGTCAGGTCACCATAAATTGTGAGTTTTACTCCATCATTCAATCGTACAATTGCACCATGTTCTATAGTGAGTTCGTCGTCAACAATAATATCTTGTTCAATAATGTAATGATGGTTGGAGAGAAAGGTAGTTGGGGTGGAGATGTCTGAGGAGATTGTTGTTTCGGGAAAAAGAGTTAAATCGCTAGTGCGATTATTAAGATCAAAGACTAAAGAAGAAAGATTAAGGACATCGGTAGAATTTTCACTTTTGATCTTTGATCTTTTGTCTTTATTCTTTGCTGAAAGCTCATTATTTC
>Ga0265596_1001034_pt1 | contig 13971 bp, 10 predicted proteins | sample saktaG_FD_190143 | JGI IMG/M metagenome (GOLD analysis project Ga0265596, IMG submission 190143) | Saline water microbial communities from Sakinaw Lake, British Columbia, Canada - sak_2013_06_06_60m | ecosystem: Environmental > Aquatic > Non-marine Saline and Alkaline > Saline ...
CATCATGAAATGCATGATCAATAAAACGGATGCATGTATATCCGGGAGTGGTATCTAATGAGGCAACTGGCTGAACGCGCTTCCCGGGGCCAAGGTCTGTTGTAATGAAATAATATGTGTCATCGGAATAGAGATTCTTCTGATGGGTAAAGACCTTACTTGTTTCATCGAAGAGCCACACATCAGGCGCCTCTCCATAGAAGATGAAATAATCTCCCTGATCAAAGGATCCGTCACTGCCATCATAGACCAAAATGGAGTTCTCCAGGAGATCATCAATCCGGGGTTGGTTATTTGCCTCCGGAAGCATCCCTCCCCCATTGCCGTAAACCCTGATCTCTGAAGGGATAACTGAGGCAGGGTCTATGCCTAGCGCCACCAGGTCATCATAGGTCACACGGTGGATACCCGTCTTTTGTACGGCAATCTTATACCACGTTCCAGTAGCCAGCACCGACTCGCTGGTAGTGACGGTTGTTCCCCATCCAAGCAGGGGTATCAGAAGCAAGAGTATACCGTAAATTTTATTCATAGAATGTACATTACCGGATGACAACAAGTTTCGATGTGGCTGTATTTACAGATCCATCAGGAAGCTGCACAATGGCACGATAGACGTAAGTCCCGGTGCTAACCTTCCATCCTCCGTCGGCTGTCCCATCCCATATTACCGGCTCGATTCGGAATCCATTGATAAACTCTGTTTTTCGTATGGTCTTCACCAATTTCCCATACAGAGTATAGATCTGAATCTCGACCGCTACATTCATGTCGGTCTGATTCGTCTCAAAAGAGATCGTGGTTTTATCCTGGAATGGATTAGGGTAGTTGTAAAGATGGTCCATCACAAACTTTCCGGTGTTGAATACCACAAAGCTTATGACAGCTTCAGAGGAGTTATTGAACACATCCCACACTTTGAGCCTTATGGTATGCCTTCCCTCGGAAAGGTTGTAATATGGGTAGCTGATCCAGCCGTTCTGATAGGTGTCGAGGTCGGCCACGTAATAGTCATTCAGGATCTGAGGGTTTTGTGAATCCTCGTCAAGAATGGCTGTGATATCGTGACCAATGCCATTACCGACTGTATTTATGCCAGATTCATCGGTTACATATGCGAGTAATACAGGACTCTGGTTGGTGATGCCTCCGGAAACGAATCCTATTTCATTCATGTATAGGGTGATATCGGGTCCTTGATTGTCGATGACAGCCTGAGAGTCGAACCCACCCACAACAATCAGCGTGTCGAAACCGTTGGCATCTGTCTCTGCACTCTTGGCATAATAGCTTATTTTACCAGTTCCGAATTTGTAGGCAATATCTTTGGGTACGATGAAGCTGAAGCTGAATTGGCCCTCCGAAACCTTAACCTTGCCTTTGTAGATCTGGTTCTTCTGAACGATGAACTCGATCGGGGAATCCCCATCATTGCCCAGCGTCATAATCTCAGAGGGCTTATCAAACACCGTTGGGAAGACCACCCCATTAAAATCTGATGCCAATGCACCATTTCCGTATTGCACCTCACCGGAGATGGTCACCTCTGAAAGAGCCTTTAAGGTGTCGCTGGTGATGGAGGTTGTAACCACATTGAGTTTGGGATAGGCCATCTTAAGCGCGGGATCTCCAAGTAGGACAAATTTCCGTGTATTGGCAGATGAAGATGTGCTGTTTTTGGAAAGCAGGATCAGGTCTCCCATTCGCAGATACTCTCCGTTAACCTTTTCAAACGCCACGTTATAGAAGTTGGAGGCAAGGGCAAAGTTGCTTCCGGCAAACGTAGGGCGTGTTGTAGTAAAAAGAGCAATCCCACCGCCTTTCGGATTTAAAAAGACCCACTCCCCGGCTGAGACACGTTCCGGATCGTCATAGCGGCTGAATTCGCATGTAGCAGTGACAAATACCGGCATATTGTCAAAGTTAGTCCATGCCTTGATATCAGCGACTTCGAGTACCCGTTCATGGGCCCAGCCCAATTCTCCGCCATGACCTGTGTAGTTAACAATCATAGCGCCTTTTTCAACCCGTCTGTTGATGGCATCATTCACCTCCGGACAACGTTGTCCGCCAGGTGTGGATAGTTGTTGGTAGGCGTCCAGGTATATCTTATCAATATTGTACACGGCGTAATTTGTTGCTATTATGTTGGTCAGGCCCTCTACCTGATTCAAATGGAGGTTCCCGTCGCCATCATCGGCCACAAATGAGATCACGTTGCGCCAGTCGTTCTTCACCGAGTCGCTCTCCGAACAGTAATGAAGGATTTTGTCAACAGCTTCTTTAGCCTCCTGGGCCGACATGACCGGCAAACGGCCAACGCCCAGGTCGAGCCCCCCTCCGGTACCTTGCCCCTCTTCGTCGTCAAGCAACGCGAAAAAGTCATCGGTCACATATGAATCAACCGGATCGAGTGATTCCGGGGATTGATAGGCAAGCACAAAATTTGTGTTGTTCTCTTCCCTGCTTTTGTAGTCATAGGATGCATCGCCGAGTAAAAGTAAGTATTTGGGTTCGTTTCCTGCAGGGGCTCTCAGGTACATCATGCGCATGAAATCACGGATCGCTGAAAGATCCTGAGCTCCGGATGAGAACTCATTGAATATCTTCTGCGGAGTAGTGATCAGGACAGATAACCCGTTTTTCTCCTGATGAAATTGTGCCAGACGCTCTGCTTCAGGAAGGAATGTTGGATAGGTTACCATCACATAATCATAGATACCGGCCCCATGGAGGTCCTGGTTCTCAACCCGGCTAACAAAATCTAACCTCTGAAAGCCAGTTCCGTCAAACGCCACAAATTCGCGAAGGGTATCGGTCAGGAGCCGGAATGAATACGTGGACCCGATAATATGGGCCTGGATATGTAAAATACTGTCGGGGCGGGTTACATCCCATATTTGTACCTGTTGTCCCTGGGTCGTAAGCTTGAATTCGGAGATGCGATCTTTACCTGTCGATTCGATGGAGCGAAACAAAAGCTGGCTGCCGCTTATCTTCAACTGTCTCATTACATTAACTTCCAGGTAATTTAAATACCCGATTGCCGCCGCCCCGGGTTTGTTGTATGTCAGCTGAATATCAAGTGATGGCCGGTCGAGTGTAACACATCCTGTCTCTGTCTTTTCACGGGCATAGACGGCCAGGAAATCTCCCGACACCTGGGAGATGGAGACATTGAATAGAGGTTGTCCGTTGACCACAACATTGAACCAACTGTTTCCACTTGTCGATCGGGCAGCCACACTTGCTGTAACACATGCCGGAGCGCTCTGATCGAGGTCGGGGAATGCGAAGGAGTAATTTCGTTTGAGTGTGAAATCAAAATACTCCCCATCAAACCACTCCCGTCCCGATTTGATCAGGTTGATATCATCTTTTTCATAAAAGGCATAGTCGTTGAACCGGGTGATCGTATTTGTGGGTGGAGCTGTAGTCCCCGCCTCAGTAATCAACCGATGGCCGTCAACGCCGCCGAAGGTCAGAAAATAATATGTATTGTCGGCATAGATATTCTTCCGGTGCCTGAACAGTCCGTCTGTGCTGTTATAAAACCAGGCATTCTGAGACTCACCGTAAAACAGGATATAATCCCCTTGGTTGAATTGGCCATCCTCTTCGCCAACAACCTGGATGGAGAGCTCCCGAAGATCGTCAACCCGTGGTGCATCATTAGCTTCAGGAAGCATCCCGCCTCCGTTGCCGTAAATTTTAATTGTGTGGGCGTTAACCCCGGAGAGGTTGATATCAGCATTGATCAGATCATCATATGAGAGCATATAAACCCCATTCCCAGAAGCTGAAAATTTATACCAGGTGCCGGTAGCAAGAACTGAGTGTTCGGTATAGGAAGCCGGTGTAAAAGATGTGGCCTCCGGTCCGGCTTCTCCAAAATAGCAGGTCAACCCAAACGAGACGACCTTTTCTATCATTCCATTCTCCGGGTTTCGACGGAATGGCAGGAATGAGACCTCTGTAAAAGGCACTTTTCGTTGCTTTACGATCGAAACTGTAGGTTCAATCGTTTCTGGTATAGAAATCCCATCCCCGATGGCAAGGATCTCAGGTGGCGTGAGTTGCTGATATACCACAGAGGTAAGTTCAACACGTTCAACAACACCATCTGCGCCGGGAAGTGGGCTCTTGTGAAAGAAAACGGGTAATCGCCCGGTTTCATCTGACATAACAGATCCATAGAAAGTCAACAGAGGCAACCATACTCCGGGAGCCACTTCAACGGTTTCTACTTGATTCCACTGAATGTTCGTTTGAATTGTGAGCGGAGGAATTGAACCGGTCCCGGGAGATTGTGCAAATGCCAGCACAACCAAGCACAGGACCTGTATACTGATAAGGTTTAGGGTCTTATATCTGAACATACACAATTAAGATCAAAAAGAGATGAATCAAGAACGATTTTATTTTTGTATTATTGTGGTCCGAAAACAGTAGGTCATCCATTATTTAAACAATGAATGTTTAAAAAAGTTGTTTCGCTTTTGCTACTAATTTTCCTGTTTCCGGTGATTCGTCTTGTTGCTCAGGATCCGCAATTCTCACAGTTCTACGCCAATCCGCTCTACCTGAACCCTGCACTGGCAGGCGCCCCCATCTGCCCCCGTCTCATTGCCAACTATCGGAATCAGTGGCCATCCATTGAAAAGGCGTTTATCACTTACAACGCCTCCTATGATCAGTATGTGGATTTTCTTCATGGAGGCGTTGGTTTGATTGTTACGGCCGACAGAGCTGGAGGTGGTAATCTCAACACTACGATGATCAGCCTGATATACGCCTATAAGTTCAACATCACAAGCCGGATCTATGCAAGTGCCGCTCTTCAGGCTTCCTACTACCAGCGAAGGCTTGTATGGGAGAATTTGCTTTTCGAGGACATGATCGATCAACAAACCGGCTTGATACAGCCCACCAGTGAGAAGCCTCCCGACCAGGCCAGGGTTGGAGTTCCCGATTTCTCGGCAGGTGTTTTTATCGGTTACGAAAACCTGGTTTACGGTGGCGTATCTGTTTCACATATCACCCAGCCCGGAATTGGATTTTATGCAGATGTCTCTTCTCAGCTTTTCATGAAGATAACTCTTCACGCGGGTTCTGTGATCAACCTGAAAAAAGGAGGGAGTTCTGATGAAGATAAAGAGTTCTCTATCTCTCCCAACATCCTCTATCAGCAACAGTTTAAATACCACCAGCTGAACGTGGGGTTTTACCTCACCCTCGATCCATTTGTAGGCGGACTATGGTTCCGCCATAACTTTGAGAATGCTGATGCTGTTATTCCGTTCCTCGGAGTGCATTACAAGAACCTCAGGGTTGGGTACAGTTACGACATCACGATCAGCAACCTGAAAGGCGCTTCGGGCGGGGCCCATGAGATCTCCGCCTCCTGGCAATTCCCATGCATTGAAAAAAGAAGGCATATCCGTGCAATAAAATGTCCTAGATTTTAGTTATATATATCGAATTTTGGGAGAATTTACTAATTTTGCCATGCATTTTCATCATCCACCAAATAAAATAGAACCAGATGAAATATCAACAAATTCTTCAACTCAGTACCCTTACTGTGGTTGTCTTGCTTACGGCCTCTTGTAAGAAAGAGAGCTCCAGCACAACCGGCTGGTCTTACAATGACCCTAAGAATGGTGGATTTGAAGTACGCCCCTACCAGGAGCAGGAGACTGGTCCCGGACTGGTTTTCATTGAAGGGGGTACATACACCATGGGACAAACCCAGGATGATGTGATGTATGAATGGAACAATCAGCCACGTCGTGTCACAGTCGCCAGTTTCTATATGGATGAAACTGAAGTACGGAACCTCGACTACCTCGAATACCTCTACTGGCTCAACCGTGTTTATGCCACTGACTATCCCGGTGTATACAGGAAAGCGCTGCCCGACACGCTGGTATGGCGAGACAAGCTTGCATACAACGAACCATTGGTTGAGTACTATTTCCGGCATCCTGCCTATCGTAACTATCCGGTTGTTGGAGTCACCTGGCTTCAGGCCAACGATTATACTGCCTGGAGAACAAATAGAGTGAATGAAATGCTTCTGATCAAAAAAGGCATCCTGGCAATGGATCCCGCGCAAAAGAACGACATTAACTTCAACACGGAAGCCTATCTGGCCGGGCAATACGAAGGTCTTGTTGACAAACCGATGCCCGATCTGAATCCCACAGGCACAGGAACCCGTAAGGTGAAAATGGAAGATGGTATCATGCTTCCAAAATATCGCCTCCCCACTGAAGCCGAGTGGGAGTATGCAGCCCTTGGCCTAATCGGAAATACGCTCTATGAGCGTGTGGTTGAGAAGAAAAACTATCCCTGGAATGGCAACTATGTACGTACCAGCGAATCAAGGCACTATGGAAGTTTCTTTGATAACTTCAAACGGGGAACTGGCGACTACATGGGTGTAGCCGGAAACCTCAACGATGGCGCAGATATCCCTGCTCCTGCAGGATCATATTTCCCAAACGACTACGGTCTTTACAACATGGCGGGTAACGTAAGCGAATGGGTACTCGACGTCTACAGGCCACTAAACTCTTACTATGTTTCCGGGCTCCGTCCTTTCCGTGGAAACGTCTTTATGACGCCTGTCACAGATGAAGAAGGATTCCTGGCCGAAAAAGACAGCCTCGGGCGGATGAAATATCGTCCGGTCACGCCGGCAGAAGCCATGAACCGGAAAAATTACCGGAGTGCCGATGTGATTAATTACCTGGATGGTGATTATGAGTCGCTAATCAATGAAGAGGACTGGACCAAAACACCCGACAGCCTCTCCACTGATCTCATGTACGAGTATGGAAAAACCTCACTGATTACCGACAGGGCTCGGGTTTACAAAGGAGCCAGCTGGAAAGATCCTGCCTTCTACCTGAGTCCGAGTACACGCCGGTTCCTCGACGAAGCAGAGGCATCCGACGCCATCGGCTTCCGATGTGCTATGACACGGGTTGGCGGTGAGTTTCCCCAGTAAACAACGAAGAGAAAATATCGTTTAAAAGGCTGTCGGAAAACCGATGGCCTTTTTTACTATTTTTACCTGATGGTTAGCGCTAATATAATTGAGAGACTCTATACCCTCTACCAACAGTTTTCGGTCATCACTACCGACAGCCGTAAGATTCCTCTCAGGTCTATCTTCTTCGCACTGAGAGGGATGAATTTTGACGGGAACCGGTTTGCCGCGCAAGCCCTGGAACAGGGAGCCGCCATTGCCGTGGTTGATGATCCTGAAATTTCCAGAGATCACCGGTATCTTCTGGTTGATGATGTATTGAAGTGCTTGCAGCAACTAGCCATGCATCACAGGCAACAACTAAATATTCCATTTATCGGCATCACAGGAAGCAATGGCAAAACCACCACTAAGGAGTTGATCCATGCCGTTCTTTCCTCCCGATACCGGACACGCTCCACCTCCGGGAACCTTAACAACCATATAGGGGTCCCACTCACATTGCTATCTATCCGGCCTGACACCGAGATAGCTGTGATTGAGATGGGAGCTAACCATCCCGGCGAAATCGCTTTCCTCTGCGAGCTGGCAAGACCAACCCATGGCCTGATCACCAATATCGGCCGGGCTCACCTGGATGGATTTGGCGGATTCGATGGCGTTGTGCGGACAAAAACTGAACTATACATCTTCCTGAAGAACCATGCAGGAGAAGTATTTCTCAACGCAGAAGACTCTCTCTTGGCAAATTACGCTTCTGGGATGCCTGCATTTACCTACGGGTTAATCCCTGATGCCGGTACTTCCGGAAAAATCGTTTCGGAAAAAAACTTCCCGGATTCTGAAAAATTAGCCGTGGATATTACCTTTCCCGATGATCATAAACAACGTATCAGGTCAGCCCTTTTCGGTTCCTACAATGCCCTTAACCTACTGGCTGCTGCTTCCATTGGATTCCATTTTGGTGTTCCTTCCAGCGATATAGCCAGGACGATCGAAGCCTATGCTCCTGCCAATAATCGTTCGCAGCTTCATAATACATCACGAAACCGTCTCGTCCTTGATGCTTACAATGCGAACCCGAGCAGTATGGCCGTGGCGCTGGAGGATTTCGATCGCATTTTTCAATTGGATAAAATCGTCATCCTCGGCGACATGCTCGAGTTGGGCAGAGAGACGGAAAAGGAACATCTCGGGATTCTTAAAATGCTTGAAAAGCTTAACTTCAACAGGGTATTTCTCGTTGGCCCTATCTTCGAAAAACTAAACACCAATCAGGAGTGGAAGTCATTTCAAAACAGCCGGGAAGCAAACGAATGGTTTGGTAACCATCCCGTTGAAAATGCCAACATCCTGCTCAAAGGCTCCCGAGGAATTCACCTTGAAGAGATTATACCAAATTTATGAGACAACCAGAGATCCCTATTCAGATGCCGGATGCCGGATACCAGATGTCTGATACAAATATACTTCGTGTCATTCGTAATTCTTGCTCATTCATGGCATTAACAAACTATGACACCTGACGTTTTCCATATCCTCGGCCTTATGTCAGGCACCTCCCTCGATGGTCTCGACATCGCATACTGCCAGTTCGAACGTATTGAAGAGAGGTGGAATTACCAGATTCTCCAGGCCGAAACCATCCCTTATTCCAGCGAGTGGAAGAATCGGCTTCTGCACATCGACAAGCGATCGGCCGGTGATCTTGCATTGGCCGACTCCGAATTGGGACACCTGATGGGGCAAATGACCAGAGAGTTTATTGACAGACACCTGATCAAACCTGAATTTATTGCAAGTCACGGACAAACCATCTTCCACAGCCCCGGTGAACGCTGGACGACCCAGATTGGTAAGGGAGCTGCCATTGCCGCCGAAACAGGGATGCCTGTTGTATGCGATTTCAGATCAACTGATGTCGCCCTTGGCGGACAGGGAGCGCCTCTGGTTCCTATCGGAGATCGATTACTCTTTGCTGAATACAATTACTGCCTTAACCTGGGCGGGTTTACCAACATCTCCTATGAAAAGGATGACCGGCGGATTGCCTACGACATCTGTCCGGCTAACATAGTGCTGAACACCCTGGCCAGCCAGGCGGGAAAACAATTCGATAACAACGGTGATTTGGCAAGAAGTGGCACCCTCATCCCCGAACTGCTGGAATCTTTGAACAATCTCCCGTTTTATCGCCAACCACCACCCAAATCGCTTGGAAAAGAATGGGTGGAGTCATATATTAACCCGCTACTGGATCCGATCATCCGGCATCCGGCTTCCGGTATCCGGCATCCGGTATCCGGCATCCGGCACCCGGCATCCGGTATCCGGCATCAGGCATCAGATATTGCGGATCCCGTATCTCGTATCCCTGATCTTCTTTATACATTTGTTGAGCACATCGCCATTCAAGTGGGAAAAAGTACCGGAATAAATCGAGTAGATAAATTACTCATTACAGGCGGAGGAGCATTGAATCAGTTTCTCATTGAACGGATCCGTTATCACACAATTCCCCAGGTCTTCCTTCCTGATCTCCAAACCATCCAGTTCAAAGAGGCACTGATCTTCGCATTCCTGGGGCTTCTTCGCTGGCGGGATGAGGTAAACTGCCTCTCTTCAGTAACAGGAGCATCAAGAGATAACATCGGGGGAGCGATCTATCTATAGTCAAATGAACTACCGGGAAACGTTGTCGTGGCTCTATAGCCAGCTCCCTATGTACCAGCGGATCGGTGGCGCCGCTTACAAAGCCAACCTCAATAATACCATCACCCTTTGCAATCTGCTGGGGAATCCACAAAACTATTTCGATTCAATTCATGTAGCCGGTACCAATGGCAAGGGGAGCGTCTCTCATATGCTCGCCTCAATCCTACAGGAGCATGGCCTCAAAACCGGACTCTATACATCTCCTCACTTAAAGGATTTCCGTGAACGTATCCGGGTCAATGGCCAGATGATTCCAAAACGAAACGTGACAGCATTCGTAAAAAAATATAAAGAGGAATTTGAGCGGATTCAGCCTAGTTTCTTCGAGATGACAGTTGGCCTGGCCTTTGACCATTTCCGGATAGAGAAGGTTGACATAGCTATCCTGGAAGTTGGTATGGGAGGCCGGCTCGACTCCACCAACATCATCACCCCGCTGGTATCGGTAATCACCAATATCAGCTTCGATCACATGCAATTCCTCGGAGACACGCTGGAGAAGGTCGCCATCGAAAAAGCCGGAATCATAAAACCGGGTATCCCAGTAGTTATCGGAGAGACCCAACCCAAATTGGAACTCCTTTTCAGAGAGCGGGCAAAGCTGGCGGGCTCACCGATTGTGTTTGCAGATCAATGTCCGGGGTCCGCGATAAAGCATCAGGCATCAGGCATCAGTCATCAGATAACTGACGTCCAGGATTCTCTTCAAGGCTTTTATCAGCAAAAGAATATCCTGACAACGCTCACCGTGATCAACCTGCTCAACGATTCAGGATTACAAATTTCAGAGCAATGTATTCGCGAGGGAATTTTACATGTCACAGAGAATACAGGGTTGCAGGGGCGATGGCAGATACTGAATCAAACACCTCTTACAATCTGCGACACAGCCCACAACGAAGCCGGTATCCGGGAGGTTGTTGCTCAGCTGGGCCAAACGCCTCACAAACATCTCCACATGGTGTTCGGACAGGTCAACGATAAAGAGACCGGGAGCATCCTGGCACTTCTGCCGAAGAATGCAACCTACTATTTCTGTAAAGCCAACATTCCACGTGGACTCGATGCAGATGAATTGAAGATTCAGGCAGAATCAGCAGGATTGCAGGGAACTTCATTCGGATCGGTCAGAAAAGCGCTCTCAGCCGCCCGGAAAGACGCTCATCCAGAGGATTTGATATTTATTGGCGGGAGCACATTTGTTGTTGCGGAAGCGCTCTGATTTCGCCATTTTGCTATTTAACTATCACCTCTCCCCCGATAATCAGTCCCTTATCTGAGTTCTACATCAAATTACCCGGTTTGTCTAGATTTTTATGCCGGTCATGGAAAAAATTTTAATAACCTGAGATAAGATGCTACATTTAACGCATGAAATCAATTTTATCTATCACTCTCAGTCTGCTTCTCTCTTTCTGTTCTATGGCTCAGCAGATTCCCGATACATCTTTCATGTTTCCGATCCGACAGGCTGCATATCAGCCGGGAAACGGCCCTGTGATATTTATTGACCAGGCTCATCACAACATGCATACGAAGGATGGCGGATTTTTTGCTTTGAGTAAATTACTCGGGCAAGACGGTTACCAGGTACAACCACTTAGTATACCCGCTACCAACGTTGAGGTTTTGAAAAATTGTAAAATATTGGTGATTGCCAATGCACTCGATTCTTCAAACCTGGAAAACTGGATTCTCCCAAACCCTTCTGCTTTTTCAAAAGAAGAGATCCTTGTTATCAAACTTTGGGTAAAGAACGGGGGCAGCCTGTTTTTAATTGCCGACCATATGCCATTTGCCGGAGCTGCATTTTCACTGGGAAAAGCATTCGGTTTTGAATTTATCAATGGGTTCGCATTCCCAGAAGAAAACTCCTGGCCTCCTCCTGTTTTTACGCTTGAAGACCAAACCTTGCAACAATCGCCTATAGTGACAGGTATTAAAGATTACGAAAAGATTGACAGTGTCACAACATTCCTTGGTTCAGCTTTTTACGCCCCTGATATGTCCACTCCTTTGTTGAGTTTCATGAGCGGAATTACACTTCAACCGGATACAGCCTTTCGGTTCCATATCAATACTCCCTGGGAAAATCTGGCAAGATACCATCAGGGTGCCATCCGGAGCTGTGGCCGGGGGAAAATAGCCGTTTTTGGCGAAGCGGCGATGTTTACGGCCCAGATTGTAAACGACAGTGTGAACGTAGGCTTCAATTCAGAATATGCACCTCAGAATGCACAATTTACTCTCAACCTGATTCACTGGCTGGACGGAGTAACGGAGTACGCTTCTCCGGTATCAGTAATGAAAACAACACCGCCATGATAAAAGCAAGCACAAAACTGGCAAGACGTTCTGAGATACCTGTATCGGCTTCAAAGAAATTTTTCCAGATGATGGTTCCTGTGGTTCCACAAATCAGGGAGGCATAAACACCTGCCCGGGAGACTCGTTTCCAAAAGAGAATCAACAACATCGCCGGGCCGAAACTTGATCCAATTCCCGACCATGCATAGGAGACCAGACTATATACGGTATCCGTGAGGGTGATGGCCAACACAAAAGCGGCAGTACCAATACCCAACGTCAACAATTTATTCAGCAACAGCTTTTGCTTGTTATCCATCAGAACCCGCCTGAGTTTCCCAACGATATCCTCGCCCATCGAAGAAGAGGAGACAGTGAGCTCAGTGGCGGCAGTCGACATCATGGCAGAGATTACCCCAGAGAGCAGGAAACCCGCCAGAATGGGATTGACCAGACTTAGCACCATCACCGGGAGGATCTTCTCCGAATCGGCAGCAAGTTTTGCTTCTTCATGGCCGAGATACCCGTGCTGAACAAAGGCAATTCCGAAAAGACCAATCAGGATTGCTCCCACATAGGCCAGTATTGTCCAGGTTGTGGCAACCCATTTAGCTGTTCTTACATCCTTTTCATTCCTGATAGCCATCATCCGGGTAAGCAACTGTGGCTGCCCGGTATAACCAAAAGCCCAGCTCAGTCCGCTCAGGATGAATAGCGCGGCAGCTAAACCTGTTTTCCCCTCGGTGAGGGAGAGATAGACCGGACCGGCATCTTCAATGCTTTGAATAATAAGAATATCATAGGATTCCGCGATAAAGAGGGCAATGATCGGGAATACGACAAGGGTGAAGATCATCAGAACAGCCTGAAATACATCTGTAACAACAACAGCTATAAAGCCACCCATCATACAGTAGGTAATCACTACTACAGAACCGATGATCACGCCCCAGATCGGATCCATCCCGAATGTCTTTTGCAGTACTTTTCCGGCACCACTGAACTGAGCGGCAATGTAAAAGAGGAAGAAGAAGATAATGATCAATGCGGATATGATACTGATGTTTCGTTCAGCTCCGGGAAATTTCCGTGCAATCAGGCTCGAAACCGTCATGGCTCCCGTCTTTTCAGTCTCCCGTCGCAACCGCTTCGCCATCACCTGCCAGATAAAAAGGATGCCGATGACACAACCAAGGGCTACCCAGATAGCGCCTATCCCCTCGGCATAGGCATGGCCGGTAAGCCCCAGCAGCAGCCAGGCTGATTCGCCGGTAGCGCGTTCCGATAAAGCCAGGGCAGTTCCCCCAAACTTCTTACCACCGATAACGAACTCTTCATTGGTCTTTGCCCCACGGGAGTACCACCAGGCAATGCCCATGGTGGCGGCGAGATAGAGGATAAAAACGATGATCATATTATAACGTTAGAATTACGAAGTTAGAACTGGAAGTAAGAAGTACGAAGTACGAACTAAATAAATCTCCGAATGATCCGTTTTCGAGGTGAATTTCATCCTCACGTCTCACGTCTCACGTCTCACGTCTCACGTCTCACGTCCCACGTCTCACGTCTCACGTCTCACGTCTCACGTCTCACGTCTCACGTCCCACGTCCCACGTCCCTTTATCCCTCATACCTCCTTCAGCCTCCCGAGATCAGATGCAGGACCTGAACATCATCTCCATCTTTGATCACGGTTGCATCATATCCCGTTTTCTCAATCAGCTTCCCATTGATCTTGATGATCAGCATCTTAAAGGTAAAATTTTTCGCCTTCAGCAATTCTGAAACCGTTATCCGGGCCCCTTGCAACGCTTCAGTCCGATTGTTTAAAGTAATCTGCATTTCGCTTCTCGCTACCTAATAAAATCTCTAAGACCACATTCGCCTGCATATTCGCTACCATCCCAACCCGGGGTGCAAGCGGAGGCAGTTCTTCACTGATCTCCGAC
>Ga0265596_1001036_pt1 | contig 13952 bp, 20 predicted proteins | sample saktaG_FD_190143 | JGI IMG/M metagenome (GOLD analysis project Ga0265596, IMG submission 190143) | Saline water microbial communities from Sakinaw Lake, British Columbia, Canada - sak_2013_06_06_60m | ecosystem: Environmental > Aquatic > Non-marine Saline and Alkaline > Saline ...
AAGCCATGAACATCTTTAGCTTGACCACGCTAAGGCTGTTTCCGATGTAATAAGAGCGGGCATTGACCTATATTGTTCTCAGGGCACAGCCGACGCATTACACATTAAAAGTCATCGGTTACATATAATCAAAGCGCAGGAACAGTTTGAGATTGGCACCTGGACTATAAAGCCGTTCAACACTATCCACGATGCAGCCGAGCCGTTAGGATATCTCATGCAGAATGGTAAAACTACGATGTTATATGTGACGGATACGCAATACATCTCTCACAGGTTTAAGGGCCTAACCCATATTCTCGTAGAGTGCAATTACTCCATGGAGATAGTGAGGCGTTTGAAGGCCACCGGGCAATTAGACAGCGAGCTATGGCGCAGGATAATAAACTCCCACATGAGCCTGGAGACGTTGGTGGGGTTCCTGAAGGCCAATGATTTGAGCCACGTTCAGGAGATTTGGCTACTACATCTATCTAACAACAACTCGGATGCAAAGCTATTCAAAAAAACAATCAGGGAAATTACTGGAGTGCCAGTTTACATTTCTGGATAAGGAGCGGGAACTGTGGGTAAAAGAAACAGAGAGCGAGTAGTAAGGATTAAGGCAGGGCTGGAAGAACCTCGATGTCAGCCAGCAGCAGAGAGGAAGGCAGGCAGGGAAGAGGTTGAGAGGAGGACGAAAAGGCTCCGAAATACAATGATGCTGAATCCAACAATGTCCTTAATAACCTTACTGGCAGCAGCACGGACAAGGAGGATTAAATGAAAGCAGATTGACAAATTGCTAAACTTGCCTTAAGCTAGTCAGTAATGGAGGTATAAAGCCATGAGATATGATGGATTGAGAAAACTAGAACGCAACAAACAGCTCATAAGATACCGCAAAAAGAACCCTGGATTGAGCCTCAAAGAAATCGGACAGGTTTTTGGTATCAGCCACGTCAGGGTGCATCAAATCCTGAAAGCGTGCGAGAATAAATAAAGGGAGGCGTAAAATGAATACATGCCCAAAGTGTGGAAGCGATAGGGTTAGAATAGACTACCCCGAATGTGCGTGTCTTTCATGTGGATACAAGGAATCGCTAATAGACTACCCTATATCCTACAGGGAACATAGAGCATATTGTAGAGAATATGGTAGACCTGACCCCGGGCCGTGCGAGCCAGCAGAACGCAATTTAGAAGAATTGCACGATAGGCTGCTTACTGAGAAGCCAAGCGTGTTGCGCGACACACCCAGGGGAAAGCCTACACCTAAACTCCATGGAGGAGTGAGTTTGTGAAAGCACCAGCTATTACTGAAGGCATTGGATTTATAAACTATTCATGGCCTGAGCTGAAACTTAGGGTCATGGTAGAACGCATGAAGGATGAGGGGAATGCCGAGCTCTCATTCTATTCAGCAAACTCAAGCAGCGATTCACTTCTACACACTGCTCGAGCCAATCTCATGTCCACTACCACAATGAATAGCTTGGCGAGAAGGCTGGAGAAGAACTCACAAGGCGTCCCATGGGATGAGGTACTAACCTATATTACTGGCAAAACCATGACAATTATTCGCCGTGGCGAACCGGCAGTGGAAATCTGGCCAAGTGAAGATGATGACCTTATCCCGAGCTACCTATTGGAGCCTATTCTGTACCGGAATCACCCGACTGTTATCTTCGGAGAATATAGCTCACTAAAAAGCCTGACGGCTTTGGTGATTAGCTATGTAGTACAGCTCCCCTATCACGATAATGAATTGGGACTTATAACTCAAAAAGAGCCTACCTCCTGTCTGTACCTAGATTATGAGGATGACTCCTCTAGTTTCAGAAGGCGATGGAGCGCCTTGGATCGTGGTTTTGGCAAAGGGGCTACACCGATTTTTTACAGGCGCATGACCGGCACACTCAGTGATTCAGTAGAGCAACTCCAGAAAATCATACAAGATAAGAATGTAGGATTGGTCATAGTTGATAGTTTAGGACCGGCCGCCAGGGGCAATCTAAACGACCCTGAACCTGCCATCAAGTATCATGGAGCACTAAGGCAGTTGGGTATTACCAGCCTGACACTGGCACATACATCGAAGGACCAACTAACTAAAAAGAAGAGCATATTTGGCTCGGTATTCTTTACTAACTTAGCCAGGGCGGTTTGGGAATGTAAGGCAGAGCAGGAGACTGGAGAAGATGAAGCAGTTATTAGCCTAAAGCAAACTAAGGCAAATTTATCCAGGATACACCCACCACTATGTTATAGGTTTGCCTTTGAGAATAGGACTATCAGGCTAAAGACGGCAGACCTGAATAGCACCGGACTATCAGGAGAACTACCTATCCCATTTAGAATTAAGAATCTGCTTCGGAACGACCAACTAACAGTAAAGGAAATTTCCGAGGCACTGGATAGTACAGAAGACACTACAGGTCGGACACTTCGCAGGATGAGAGATAGAAACCAAGTAGTTAGGTTGGAGGAAGGTAGGTGGGGTTTATCAATATGAAAACAGACACCTTTGGGTTGGTTGACATAAAAAGCGGACACTTTGTTATTATGTCTACTAAACTTTTAACACTGATAACCGGACAGTTTTTACCCCATTCCGGACAATATTTAGATGCAATTAGATACAAAGCGGACAAAGTGTCCGCCCTGTCCGCTTTGTTGTCCGAGAGGGCGGACGGACAAAGGGGGGTATATATATACCCCCTGTCCGGCCCCGTGTCCGGTTTTCAGCATAACTTAATAAGAGAAAAGGAGATAAAATAATGGGAATAGTAAAGTTATCTCTGATAAGCCGTAATAAGAAAATTCAATTTGGGGATTACTGTATAAGAGGAACTCGCATACCAATCACATCTATTAGGGCAATGGTTAAAGGAGGTGATAGTATAGAGTGTCTTGTGGAGTCATATAATATAACCAGAGAACAAGTTAAAGCTGCACTGAATTTTAGGAGATAGAATGAGTAAAATATATAGGTACTTGGTAAACGTGGGGGATAATATAATATGTTTTTAATAGAGACAGTAGCAGCAAGCCAATCGGAGATACTAAATAATATCCTTAAACTATATTGCCCTGGGGGATTTGACCTTGACCCAACTTATTCAAAAGGGGTTTTTTATAAAGGAGTCCCGGGACCAAGGCTAAAATATGATATTGCCCCACAGGAAGTAGCGGTTGCACAAGCGGATTGTAGAAAACTACCTTTTGCGGATAGTAGCTTAAATAGCATTGTGTTTGACCCACCGTTTATAGGCGCGAGCCAACGTGATGGTAAGCCTGGAATTATCAAGAGTAGGTTTGGATATTACCGTAATGTACCAGAATTATGGGATTTTTACAGAAGGTCGCTGGCTGAGTTCTATCGAATACTTAAAATAGGAGGGATATTAGTTTTCAAGTGTCAAGATACGATTGAAAGCGGGAAACAGTATCTAAGCCATGTAGAGATTATTACATATGCTTGCATTTTGGGGTATTACCCGATTGACCTATTCATTTTAACAGCTAGGAATGTGTTGATTTCCCCTAATATGGTCAATCAGCAACACGCACGTAAAAGCCATTCCTATTTCTTGGTATTCAAAAAGGTAAAGAGCAAAATTGATTACAGTTTCCTACATCAAGGTGGCAGAAATGAGTAGCGTTATCCTCGGCATAGACCCGAGCTCGATTCGTTGTGGCTGGGCCGTGCTGGATGGCGACCGTTTGGTGGCTCACTCTACTATCTGCAACGACAAGAAATTGTATCACGAGAGAGCATCTCACATTATCAGTGTACTTGAGGCGGTCATCAAACAGTTTCAAGTTACTCATGTGGCTTGTGAGAGGGCTTTCCGGAATCCAAAACGCAACACGGCGGCCCTGCAGGTAGTGGTACAGGCGATTAAGAGCTGGTGCCGACGGCGCAAGTATCGGCTGGCATTATATAGCCCGGTCCAATGGAAGTGGACAGTAGTGGGGAATGGCTACGCGTCGAAAGAGGAAGTTCAGCAAGCCATTGTGCTTTACTTCCCAGGCATGAAAGGACAAGAACACGAATTCGATGCTGTTGGGATTGCTCTGCACAGACAAAACATACTAAGACTTGAGGCAATGATTGAGGGAGAAAGCCATAGGAGGTAAAATGAAAACAGTTGAATGTCCTATATGTCACGGAGCTGGAATATGTGGGGTAATTGGCAAGGATGGATATATTGTGAGGGATGCAGATGGATTAGGCTTCTATGAGGATTGCTGGAAATGTAGGAGTGAAGGGGAAATAGAAGTAGAGGATGATTGGGAGGAGGTTGTGGATGACCGAGAGGGGGAGGATGACTACAGGAAAGAAGATGAGTTGAAAATAGTAGATGGAATTAGTAAGCTAATGCGAGGGGAGATGCCAGAATGATGGATAATAATATAACCTTAACCTGCACCAGATGTCACATGCGAGCAACATTCCAAACAAATATAGACACCAAGGCAGCAGAGAGAGCAGGCTGGAGAAAATATAATACAGGTTCTAGTAATACAGGTTCTAGGGATATTATTCTATGTCCTCACTGTGACTATCGACTTATGGAATTCTTAGGGCAGTTAAAAGCTTATTAAATGGAGGTCAAGTAAAATGAAAGAAACAGATTGGGGCATACAACTAGGCGAAGCATTTAGAAGAGCCACGAGGCCAGCTGTGACCATTATCTGCATGGGGACTATTGCTCAGGTGGTCGTGGAGAAGATTGCAGCGCCGCAATGGTTCACCGGTATGGCCGTGACGATAGTGTTGTTCTGGTTCGGTGAGCGCTCAGTTAAATCAATCAAGGGGAGAGCTAACGATGAATGAGAAAGATAACTCCTAAGCAGCGGGCCATGAAACGGCACGACGATAAACTACGGAAAGAGTTATTGGAGAAACACGGTGCATTCTGTATGCGATGTGGTGCTCCGGGGAGATGGCCAGGGTTATCACTACATCATAAAATCCGAAAGAAAATGGGTGGCACTACTCATGAATACACGATAGACGAAGTGGAGCTATTGTGCCAGACGTGCCATGACAAGGAAGATAATATCAAACACTATCAGGGCATCTCTGTGCCTTAAAGCGCTCAAGCTCGGCTTCCTCGATCGCATACTGGTGGCCGACCTTCTCGGCCTTGAGCTGCCCTGTCTTGATCCAGAACCAGACAGCTCCTCGTGTCACTCTCAATTCCTCTGCTACTTGCGTTACGCTTTTCATTTTAACTTCTCCTTTTTAGTAATACTATGGCGCCGAGTATCATGCAGGAGGCAATCAGCCACCAGGCCATGCCACCTGTTACCTGTCCCACTATCCCGATGATAATGACCACTAATCCTACGGCTATGTTAAGCCTGCTTTGAGTTCGTTTATCTTTATCGTTCACTTTCCCTCCCCTTATTTATTTGGGTGTTTCCCATACCCCCTTGGTGGGGGGTTTCGCTGGAGTTTCACCAGCTCGTCAGTGGGATGTTAGTTCGTACGCTATGCCCATCAATGTCAAGGACACCTTCAATTCGTCAAGTGTCTTCTGCATCCTCTCAAAGCGTTGGACTGTCTCCATGCCTTCAATAAAGCCCATGTAAGACAGCACAACCGTCGGCCATAGCTCCTGGGTTTGTGTGTCCTGCAGATAAAGCATCTCATTTCTTAGGTTTTCCCATGCCTCTTCAAAACTTTCAGTCTTAGTGGTGTGCATCATCCCGAGCACAACCCTCGGCCATAGAACCTGTGGCTTCATGTCTTGCAGGTGTAGTATTTCGCTGTGTAGCTGTTCTAACATTTTTTCGTAGTCCATATTAGTTACCCTCCATTTCGCTAGTTTGTGATATGTCGAAGACGGTCCCGACGTAGTATCGCTCTGTTTTTATTACGTTGCCGTCCTCGTCCTTCGGCCCGATTGGAAACCATATCATAAGGCCGTGCTCTCCCTTGTCGACGTGGCGCCCCGCCTTCTTCCATTGCTTGTAGCCACCCACTACCGTTGGCCCGCCGTTGCTGGATTGGATGTGAACCAGGATAGAGTTGTGCGGGCTGAGTGTCCTGCCCTCGACTGTTGCTACTAACCCCTTGCTGAGTAGCTTTTGCTTCTGCTCCCCTGTGAGCTTCGTCAGAGTTTCCTTGAGATCCAGTACCTTTGCTTTCCGAGTTGCGTTCATGCTTTCCCTCCTTTATTAGTTTAATTATAATCATTATGCACGTGTATTATTTAGTTATCAAGTATTTGTTGTGAGTAAGATAGAGAAAATTTGAGAAAATCAGAGAAAATTTACTATGCGAATTGACGAATCTTTTTCAGGTGCTTATAATGGATTGTATGAAGGACACACCAAAGCTCAACAGCGCGGGCAACAAGCGGGGGATGTCTCTGCAATCTAGGAAAAACCTTGCAAAGGGGCATAAACCCAATAAGCGTGCATCTGTAGAGTTTTCTATTACAGCAGCTCTCAAAAACATGGCCAATGAGTCATGCCCTGAACGCTGGCTGGAGCCTGAGGATTATGGGAAAGGTTTAACCTGGCGACAGGCAGTAGCTAAGCGCATATGGCTTGAAGCAGTCAAGGGCAATGCTCGAGTATATCCAGAGCTCCTGGACAGGTTAGAAGGCAAGGTTACACAAACGATAGGCGGGGAAGGTGGCGGGCCTGTTGTCTTGAGGATAGTTGATGACGACTGACACCTTAGAACGAGAATATATTGTCCATCGTCGAAGTGTCAAACGACATCCGCACCAGGGGAATATAGTCAACAGCACGGCAAAGCGAAAGATAGTGCGGGCTGGGAGACGTGGGGGGAAGACTGTCATTGCTGCCAGGATGTGTGTGGAGAAATTTCTGGCAGGGTTGCGCCCTTTGTATGCGGCGCCGACCAGTGATCAGTTAGATACATGGTGGTATGAGGTTAAAAACTCCCTGGCTGAACCCATAGCAGCGGGCGTCTTTAAGAAAAACGAGACTGAACACTCCATCGAACGAGAAGGCACAAAGAACCGCATCAAAGGTAAGACAGCCTGGAACGCCGATACCTTGCGGGGAGATTACTCGGATTTCCTAGTCCTAGATGAGTACCAGTTGATGAACGAAGACACATGGGAAGTCGTTGGAGCTCCTATGTTGCTGGATAACAACGGCGATGCTATGTTTATCTATACTCCTCCTTCTCTACGCTCTGCTGGAGTATCTAAAGCTCGGGACCCGCGCCATGCTGCTAAGATGTTTAAGAAGGCAACCGAGGACACAACTGGCAGGTGGGAAGCCTTCCACTTCAGTTCTCACGATAACCCCTACATCAGCGAGGAAGCACTAGGGGCGATAATACAGGATATGTCAAAGACTTCCTATCGCCAGGAGATTCTAGCCGAGGATGACGAGCTGCAAACAACGCAGTTAGTCTATGGGAAGTTCAACGAGAGTATATGCAAGATCCCGAGGTTTAGTGTACCCACAAGCTGGCATTGGTTTGTAGGCCATGACTTCGGCGGCGCCAACCCTGCTGCGCTCTTCATAGCTCAAGACCCCGCCACTGGCTACTTCCATGCCTGCCATGAGTATCTCCCAGGGCCAGGACGGTCAACAGCACAGCACGTCGAGGAGTTTAAGAAGATCGTCACTCTACCCGGAGAGGAGGAGAAGGAGATCCCGAAGACTTATCATATCATCAAGCGGGCTGGGGGTAGTCATCAAGAGGATGAGATAAGGCAAGGCTATAGTGCCCACGGCTGGCCTATACAGGAGCCAAAGATTCATAGAGTATTGCCCCAGGTTGATAAGGTCATTGCCCTAATGGAGCTCAACAAGTTCTTTATCTTCGATGACCTGTATCACTACCTCGAGGAGATTATGAATTGCCTGTGGAAGCGTGACACTCAAGGGGTGATAACCAATCTGATCCAGGATGAGCAAAACTACCATCTCTGTGCTTGTGCCAGGTATATCCTTTCTGACTTCACGCCAGAAACTGCTATAGTAACAGGGAAACCAATCACTGTTGTTTCGAGGAGGTAACTATGGATTATCTAGCAGCTGTCAAGGACCAGAAGACGGCATTCGCGGACCTGCATGGCCGTATGGATACCGACAAGGATTTAGTGTACCTATCCAAATATACGTTAACCGATGTTAACGACAAGCAAATCCCTCATGCTGTCTCTGTCACTCTGAATGACCCAGCGGTGTTTGCTGCGAATGTGGAGTCATCCCTGAATAATGCTACGGAGCAGGTGACTGTAGAGTCCGATGATAAGAACCTGGACACGGCCTATATCGAGGACGTGGTCAAGGCATCGTTTAACGCTGCTAACTTGCGACTGATAAAGCAAGGCAGATTTGCTCTTAATCCTTTTCTGGATCAGCAAATGTGTCGCCGGGGAAGGGGCGCTGCCAGGTGTCTTTTCAGGATGGAGAAGGACGAGCTCGTCACTGATATTGTGCCCTGGGATACCCGCTATGTTTACTATACGATGGGAGCTAACGGATTGTCTTGGGCGGCATACGAGACTTATAAGAGCAAAGGCGAGATAGAGGCTGAGCTATGGGCACAAGAGCACAACTTTACCATATCAGGCAAGGGCGCTACTGTTCTGGATGTATGGGACACCGACCATAATGAGATTTGGGTGGACACACGGAAGGTATACGAACAAGCGCATGGTTACGGCTTCACTCCTGTTGCTTTGCAGGTGGTCCCGATGGGTTCCATGCTGGCTGATAAAGATAGTCTGAAGTACCAGGGGGAGTCTATCTTCTTCCTGATTCGTGACCTAGTACCTGAACTGAACAGGTTAGTTAGCATTATCCAGTCTCTGAACTTAAAGGCACTCGATAACGCCTTGTTGTGGAAGAGTAAGGATGGAGTAGATACAACTCCTCCTGCTCATAAGGACCTGACAACTCCAGGGGCGGTAACATCGGCTGATATTGGAGGGGGCGCTGAGCCTGTTGCTTATGGTGAGCTTAAACGCTCGGCCTATCTATTGCACACCATGATAGAGACAAGGATACAGAGGGGGAGCTTATCCAGCATTGACATGGGGACGCTAAGCTTCCCGCTATCGGCTGTTGCTCTAATAGAGATTGGCGAAGGTAGAGACCAGGTGTTCTTACCGAGGCTCGGATCTCGCGGCTTCCTCAAAAAGCAGTTAGCAGAAATGATGATAGCCCAGCTTATAGAGATAGGTGGTAGTATAGAGATTGGATCTATAGGGCATAAGAGGTCATTCACTACAGGGAAGCTAATAGGCGAATATGACATTGATTTCAAATACTTTATTAAGTCTCCCAAGGTAGATGCGGCCCGACTTTCGATGGCTGCTGCTGCGGGGAACTTAATCCCTGATAAAGCCAAACGGCGTGAGATTTTACAGAGGGAAGACCCTGAAAGAGATGAGAGGCAGTTGAGATGGGAAGAGGCTGAGTTATTGAGTCCTGCTGTTAAGATACACAGGACTATCAAGGCGCTGTTAGAGATAGCTAAGAGAGGTGATAAGGATGCTGGATTTGAAGCGGAGGTTTTATCTGCAGAGATGGGGGCTAACCTTAAACGAATGATGGGCGGAGGCGAAGAGCAGTTACCAAAGCCAGAAGGGGGGCAAAACCCGACTCAGCTTATGCCTTTAATGGGGGGTAGGGGGGGATCAGCTAAACGACCACCAGAACCAGCAGTACCAAGAGAGGAGGAGTAATGTCTAAGCTATTTACTATTGAGGAACACGAGAAAAACATGAGGGCGCTTTTATCAAATGGGGGACCAGGGAAGGACCGCAAGAATCTACTGGATAAGTTGTTAGGCAAGGTCCCTGCTGTGCCAAAAAGGAAAGTACCTAGAGCATGAGTGCTATTAGTGAACTGGTTAGTAAATATGGGACTTCTCTGGAGGAAACCAGGAAGTTATTAGGTAAGATAAGGCCTGAGATTTCAAAGCTGAGGGAAGAACGCAACCTGTTACTTTCACAACCTGTTTATCTTACTCCGTCTGAGGCTAAGGAAGAATACGGCATTACTCTTGAAGAAAACTACAAGTTGAAGTTGACTCCCGATAATGGAAAGTACACTGCTAGTCTTCTTACGCCAGGGGGATGGGAGATGTTACAGGGACCGGGAGTACCCTCACGCTCTGGCATAATATATCCTCACGAGAGTTTCATTTCCCCTGAAGGCAAGAAGTTTACCAGGGAGGAGTTCGAGGCCCAGTTTACGACTCCTGAACCTGAAGAGGAATGGTACAAAGGGGGAAAGATACCTGCATATGAGTTCCCAGGGATTGAGACGCAGTTTGAAACTCCCGACTATGCAAAGCTACAGCAAGTGTTCGGGAAAGTTTATCCCGAGAGAGACATCGAGGAGATTGCAGCGTTCGCTGATGAGCAGCCAGAGGAATTCCTGGCTACTATCCGTGATGTGGGGCAGACCGAGGACACAGAGTATTTATTAAAGGCCATGTTCCGAGGGATAACCGATGAGCAAATGGCAGGGTTTTTTGAGGGGTTGGGAGAGAAAGAGGAGTTCCCTACGGCAGAGGAAAGGCAAGCGATTCTTTTTGAAGACTTAGGGTATAATCCTGCTCCACCTGTCCAGAGTTATGAGGAAAGGCAGGAGAGATCAAAGGCTTTCCAGGCTTACCGTAAAGCAGGTGGCAAATTATTTGCGGACCAATGGGAATTGTATGGTATGCCAGTCAGCCCAGCCGAAGAGCTGCCGATGCTAAGTCCACAAGAGCACCAAGCCGTTATCGACAGAGAAGTAGAGAAAAGCACTAATCTTCTTAAATTGCTTGGGGAAGGATTGACCCTGTTGCCTAAACAAGTGGCCGCATCCGTACTTCAGGCAGTCCAGGGGCAAGGGGGCGCCAGTGTTGTAGATAGGAACTGGGCCGACGACCTTATTTCAGATGCTAATGATGACATACAGGAATTTACTGTTAAACTAGAGGCGAACTACGGCACCGCTAATCTCCCGATAAACCCAGTTGATTTAGCTACACTACCTCAAAACATGGCATTCTCTATAACCTCAATGGGAGCTGGTATCGGGATTGGTGTTCCGATAGCTTTAGCTCCTGTACCAGGGGCGAGAATTGCAGCGTGGTTAACTGGTTCCGCTGCCTCTGGCGCAGTCGCCTATAACATGACCTCATACCAGATAATGCAACAGTACCTTGAAGCGAAGAATGAGGAAATGATTGCGGCAACTGGCAGGGGTTTAACCGCAGAAGAAGAAGAGGCATTGAAGGAAGGGTTTGAAACACAGGCCAGGAATTATGGGCTGTGGGAAGCTATCCCTGAAGCTGTGAGTAACCTTCTTTTCGGTAAGATTCTGACGGCGCCTCTGGTTAAGGTAGCAGGGAAGAACATAGCTACAAAGATTATAGTTAAGTTAGTTGAGCTTTACGGAGAGGAATTGCTTACTGAGACTATCACACAGAAAGGGCAATCCAATATAGAAGTAGAGGCTGGGTTACGAGATGGGAAGATAAATTGGGTAGAGGCTTTCAAGGAAGTAGCACCACAGACTTTCCTATTAACTACAATCATGGGTGGAACTGGGCAAATAGGAATCACATCTGTAAACAAGATAAAGGAATCATTGCATAAAGAAATCGGGGGTACTCCTATACATGATGTTATCAAGGAGAATATAACAGAGGATGTTTTCTCGGGCATAGAGGCTGAGAGTGGCAAGGTTGAAGGGATAACTCCCGAGCAGATTAAAACCATCACGGAGAAAACAGACCAGTTAATGATTGAGCTACCTGAATCCAAAGATATTATCGCTGATGCGTTTGCACCTAATTGGCTTAAAGATGTTCTACAACATTTGGCTAAAATACCTGTGGTAGGGACAGCTATCGAGAAAGGTATTATGACTACTCTAGGCCCGCGGGAGCTCGTACGGCTTGATTCAAAGGCAGTAGAGGACATCGTTGCCAAGGCTGCGATCCTCAGGCTGGAAATACAATCAATGGGCACCAATGCTAGGGCAGCCAATGTATGGGGATTGAGGAGCATATCTTCTAACCCTGTTAAACTCTTTGGTTTTGATGAGAATGCCATATCAAAGACAATCCCGAGAGTATCAGACAAAGCTACTGGAACTCTGGAAGACATATTTATTCATCCCGAGCTATACAAGCTGACAGAAAAACAGCTCGCTTATGTTAATAAGGTCCATGAGGTAAACATGGAGATTTACAGGTTGCTTAATAAAGAAGGCGTTGCTCCTCGAGCTCTCAGTGAAGACTGGTGGATACACAGAGTCGTTGTCGGTAAGTATAATGCTGATGGTGAGTTGGCTGCTATCAGGGGAAGACCAGGCATGAAGGGCAAGACTTTAGGGGCTAAAAGGGCCTATGAAATGCACAGGAAGGCCCCTACAATGGCTGAGGGCATTGCCTGGGGTATTAAGTATGGGCGGAATCCCGAAGATTATGTCGGTACTTATGTAGAGGAAGCATTTAATAAGATAGCCGATGCTAGATTTGCCGCTGAAGTCGCTGAATTTGGGGAGAAGCCGTCTGAGATATTAGCGGAGAGATACCCTGATATTGTGAAGAAAGCAACTTTGACCACCAAGCAATTAGCTGATATCAAAAAGCTCGATGCCATATTAGGCAGGGCGATCCGCGGTGAGAGATTACCGGAACAAACATTAAGGGCAATGGAGAGGCGCTTTCCTGATTGGGGCAGGAAGTTAAGGGGAGCGGTCCAGGAATCTATTGATAGCGAAAGGAAACTGGGCGAGTATTTAACCTATCTAAAGAGGCAACAGACTGAACTTCAAAACCTTCTGGCGAAGAAACAAACCAAGGAAGCCGTTGCCCAGGCTAAGACGATCGAGGCAGTGCCAGAGGAACATAAGTTAGTCGAAGCCTTCAAGGTTATGGACTATGAGGACAGAGTGGCCTATCGCAGTGTGATGGAGGAGCAAATGGCAGACATCGAGCAGATGTCATACGAATACACTGCACAGATAGAGGCGTTGCAGGAGAGTTTAGCATATGACCCTGTTGCCAGGTGGCGGGGCAAGATGCCAGTGGAGCCAAAGAGGTTTACCAAAAAGGAATTGGCCGCCGGCGCCGTAAGGAAAAGGAAATTCAAACCTTACAAAGAGATTAAACTGACTGACTTCCTGGTACGTGGTGAGTGGCCGGAGACAATAACAATCAAGCAAGCCAAGGCCCTCCTCGGTGGTGAAATTTCTCTCCTGCCCAATGTGCTTGACAAGACAGGCAAGCGTGTTAAGTGGGAATACATCCTTGACCAGTTGGTTGATACCGATGAGTTTCGGCACATGGGGGAGACGGAGTTCATACACCATGTTGAGCAGGTAAAGGCAGACTTTAACAAGCTGGCCGATTTTCAATCCCTGGAGAATCTCGCTTCAGCCAGGATTGAGGATATCCAAAAGATACTAGGGGTTCTCGATAGTGTAGATGTGGCACATGGGCCAGTGAGTGAGATTACCCCAGAGGTTACACCGCCAGCAGCAGTAGAACCTGCCGTAATCCCTGAAGGTGTAAGACCTCCTTTATATATTGCTGACTTAGAAGGTATGATGCCCAAAAATGCTAAAAGAGTTAAAGCCGTTACATTGGCTGATGGTGGTGAACTCGTTTTAATGTCATCCAAAGGTGATATATATGGATTGGTTAATAACCAAGAAGTGGGCTTTGTTACGAAATTAAGTGCTACCGAAACAGATTTATCCGTAGCAGTGGAATATCGCAATAGAGGTATAGGGACGGAATTATTGAGGCAATTTAAGTTAGAGAATCCCGGACATCCCACCGGTGGCTTAACAGAGGGCGGGAGGAGAGTTGAAGAGAAGTTAGCCGAACCTACTGCCATACCCAAAGCCACTGAGGGTATGCCTGAGGCTGGTTTACAAAAAGGTATGTTTGGCTACAACAAGCCTGTATTTCCTAAAGGGAAGGGCAAGATAATTCAAATCTCAATGGATGA
>Ga0265596_1001038_pt1 | contig 13945 bp, 15 predicted proteins | sample saktaG_FD_190143 | JGI IMG/M metagenome (GOLD analysis project Ga0265596, IMG submission 190143) | Saline water microbial communities from Sakinaw Lake, British Columbia, Canada - sak_2013_06_06_60m | ecosystem: Environmental > Aquatic > Non-marine Saline and Alkaline > Saline ...
TGACGTATTACAGAATAAACTTTCTGATATAGAAAAATTTATACAACAAATAAAAGAACAACTTAAAATTTAAAAGCTAGCGAAGTCGAGTAGAAGGCAATTTCATAAATTATTAAAAATTGAAATTAAAAACTTATGGTGTCAATCATACTTGACACCGAATGCGTGAATAGTGTAAACTATACTTGACGCTGATTTATGTTAAATATGACTTCAAATAAAGAAAAAATAAAAGAATATATCAATGATCAAATTGCTCAAATTGATTTTCGCTCCAGAGCATATGTTTTTGACGCAGACAATCAAAAGCGTCCTATAAGGGATGCTTTTTGGAATATTCAGTCATATCTAGATAGATTTCTTGAAGGAAATTCCTCTTTTCGATGGGTAACTCTTGCTGGTTTGCGCGGTGCGGGAAAAACCACGATTATGTATCAGATTTATCAGTCAAAGAAGAATATTGACGCGTATTTCTTGGTTTTGTCGGTTGATGAAGTTACGCAGACATTAAAGAGCAGCATCAGTGAAGTTGTTGAGGTTTTTGAGGAAGTGATTGGAAAATCAATCACTAATTTGGAAAAACCTCTTCTTTTATTTCTAGACGAAGTTCAATATGACGAGAAATGGGGGATTACTTTAAAAACAATTTATGACCGTTCGCATAAGGTCTTTATTTTCTCTACAGGATCTTCAGCTGTGCTCATAAATACCAATGCCGATATAGCAAGAAGAGCTATTTGCGAGAAAATTTACCCGCTATCATTTACTGAATTTATAAAAATCAAGCACAATAAACCCGAAACAAAAGATTTGGCTCAGAAATTGAGTAAATGTATTTTTTCAAAAAAGAATGCGCAGGAAGCATACAAGGAATTAAAAAAGCAAGAAAAAGAAATCAATAAGTATTATCTTGGCATTAGCCGCTTAAGTTTTGAAAACTATCTCTATTACGGCTCTTTACCTTTTATGATTGCATTGGAAAATGAAGCTTTAATCTATGATCAGATTAACAAATCGCTTGAACGCGTTATTAATAAAGATATCCCGCAAATACAGAGGCTTTCTTCGGATATTATTAGCAAAATTCCGTCAATCTTATACGCGGTAGCAGATATGGATACTTTAAACTTCTCAACGCTTGCAGAGAAGTTTGGCATCTCGCGTCCAAAAGTAGCAGAAATCTTTTTAGTCCTTGAAAAGACAGAGGTTCTGCATCGCATATATCCTTACGGTTCCCATTTTAAGCAGGTAACCCAAAGACCTTCTAAATATTTGTTTTCTTCCCCTGCTTTTCGGGCGATGTATTACAAAACTATAGGCAATACTATTACAAAGCAAAATGCTCGTGGAAAATTACTAGAGGATTTAGTAGGGATGTATTTATACCGTTTATTTAACAGAGAACCAATTTTCTCACTTACCTATGATAGCGCTAAAGGGGGAGCAGACTTTATTATCGGCATAGGAGAAAGAAAGATTGTCATTGAAGTTGGCGCAGGCAAGGATGAGTACAAACAGGTAATAAAAACAACAAAAAAGGTAAAAGCAACATACAGCATTATTATTTCAGAACGTGCAGGCGAGATTGAATACAATAAGAAGGAGAATGCTTTGAAAATACCGTTAAAATATTTTCTGCTAATGTAATGTTGGTGATAAATATTAAAAATTAGAAGATAAAATTGTGGATGAAATTGTGCCTTGACAATGAAAATATGTTATAATTAAAATATTAAAATTTTAAAAAATTTATGAAACAAAAAAATCTCTATTTTTATACAAATTTACTTGCCTGGGGTTTAGTCCTTTTCCTAATAGGAAATTATGTCTTTGGCTGGACTACTCCTACTGCCACTCCGCCCAGTTCTAATCTTCCTGCGCCAATAAATGTGGGTTCTTTAGAACAAACAAAGACGGGGAATCTTATTATTGAAGGGGTCTTAAGATTAGGTCAATTTACTACTGCTAATGCTCCATCAGGAACTGAAGGTGCATTATATTTTGATACAACTGAGAACAAAATGAAGCTTTATAGTAGTGCTGCTTGGGCTGATTTAGGTGGAGGATGGGATGGTATTATTCCTAATTACACAACTGCACAAAGAGACGCTCTATCTCCTTCTAAAGGAATGATGATTTACAATACTGATTATGACCAAATACAGATATATACTGTATTAGCATGGTCAGGAATAACCGGTAACAAAGCCCTTGCTATTGAATGTGCTAGCGCTATGGATTGTGCATCTGGTTTCTGTGTTGACGGTGTTTGTTGTGATGGTAGTTGTGCTAATGTTTGCGAAGCTTGTAATTTAGTTGGAACTGTTGGTACTTGTACTGTACGTCCTGCAGATGATGATGGAGGTTGTGCTATCTGTAAAACATGTGATGGAGTTAGTAATACAGTTTGTAAGAATTATGTTAATAACACTCAGGATACAGGATGTACAAACACTTGTACTGCTTGTCAATCTGGTATTTGCGGCGCAGCCACTACTGGCACTGATCCTGGAGATAAGATGGCAAATATGACTTGCACAATAACTAGTTCTTGTGCTTATACTTCTATCTTTAAAATGTATGCGACAACCAATTCTCACGCTGAATTATTGAATCAAGCAAACTACAATTATTATGCCTGTTGTTCAGGTGTTGCAGGGCTGGGAACTTCTTGTAGTGGAAGTTATGATACGGTTTTGAAATTATCTGGTTTAACTAATGCTCATGTCGAGAAAAACACTCAGGCAAATTATGCAAACTCTGTTTGTCTCTCAGTACCAGTGACTAGTTCCATGGTGTGTGATTATGCAACTGATTGTGCAACTCTTGGTCCTGATTATGCTTGTGTAGCTTCAATATCCAGTGATACTAATGCCCATGTTAGTAATTGTACTGAATATGCAACAAAGGTTTGTTGCGCCAATATGTGTGAATAAAAATGATTTAAACAAAAACAAAGGTCGAGTAAAAAAACAATAACAAATTAGTAAAAATATGAATAAAAAGAATGTAAACAAAAGAAAAAGGTACTACTTCATCTGTTCAATCTTAACAAGTATTGTATTCCTCGCAATTGGAGCCTATACAATCTACGCAGCTATTCCAAGTCCTGGGCATGGAACAAGTGCCTTAGAAGGCGATGCTTCTTTGAATATGAATAGTAATAAAATTATTAACCTTAGCACCCCAACTGCTGGCACAGACGCCGCAACAAAGGCGTATGTGGATGCGGCGGCTCCATTACCTGGTTTTCTTTGTCCTTCACAAATAGAATCTTCGGATCGTGCAGCAGCCACATTAGCTAACGCAATAACAACTTGTAGAAACCTTGGGAATAGTTGGCGCCTACCTGCTGCAGAGGAGTTGGCTTGTTTTATTGGCGCTGCAGGCGTTTCTTCTGGTTATTTGTGGACGCGGACTCCTATTTGGGGCACCGCCTACGGTTCGGTCGTGTTGGCTCTGACCGATGGCCATTGGAGCGGCCTCACATACCCCGGTTCTTGTGCTTTTCGTTGCGTCCGCTAGGCACACATTTTTGAATTTTGAATTTTGAAATGACTTATAAATTTTCGCATCCCAAGATTTTTTCTGATTTTCTGGCGATATATAAAAAATATTATTCAGTTCATAAAAATCTTCCCAAAATATTTAGGGTAACATTAGGAGAATATATAATGGGAGAATTAGCTCAGTGTATGAAGACAGTGGTAATGGCAAATCTAAAAAGAGGTCAAGATGATTATAAAGAAAGTTGTAATTTACTGAAGGATTTAAGGGTAAGAATTGAAATTTTAAAGGCTTATTTTCTAATAGCTTGGGAGATGAAATTTATATCCCATCAATTTTTTGCTGACATTAATGACAGATTGGAAGAAGTGAGCAAGCAAGCGGCTAAATGGCATAATTGGTTTGAGGAATCTTTAAAGTAGACCCAAAGGGTTCAGGCGGTCAACCCAAGGCTGTCTGGAAAATGGAATTTTATTGTGTGCGGCGCTTCTTACTTGGTTTATTCAAGTATTGAGCTCTTTTAGATTAGGAGCAAGGAATTTTTTGGGGGAACCTAAAGAATTTCTATAAATAGAAGCGCGATTTGTTTTCTTCTGGTTATTTGTGGACGCGGACTCCTAATTATAGCACCAACAACAATTGGGTCGTGATTAAACTGACCGATGGCAATTGGAACAACAACACATACACCAGTTCTAATGCTTTTCGTTGCGTCCGCTAGGAACACAATAAGTCCCTTAGATTATTTGGGTACCCTGTTTTTACAAAGAGCAGGGTTTATTTTTATTGTTTTATAATTATCCTTCTTGGGCAGGAAATACTTTTTAAGATGATGAAAATGTTTTTCATAAAGTGCTTTTCTGAGATTATAAGTATTGGCAAAAGAAAATATACCATAATAAGAGTTAATAACGGCGAGCATCTTTTGCAAGAGGGCTAAATTTAAAGTTATTGGAGGAATTAATTCTTTTTTAAAATAATATTTTGATAGATTAAGCGTAGAAGGAGGATCGGCAACAGGAAAATTTTTAGGATCAATTAAATGGTTAAAAAAGTAAAGTTTTCTTTTGAAAGACTTTACTGTTCTTTTGCGAACTAAAATGTATTTTTGTTTGATAATATAACCCAAAAAATCAATTCCCTTAGATTTATGCTGGATGATAGTCTTTTTAGGGTGAAGTGCAACCTTTAATTTTTCTTGAAGAAAATTTTGAATTTCTTTTTTCCAGTTTACTAAATTTCTGGTATTTTTTTCCAAAATAACAAAATCATCTACATAGCGAATATAATATTTGATTTTTAATTGATGTTTTACAAACTCGTCTAATTCATTTAAATATAAATTAGCAAAAAATTGAGAAGTAAGACTGCCAATAGGAAGTCCTTTATTTTTGGAAATATAAAAAAGCGATTTTTCTTTTGGTATTAAAGAAAGGAGGTTCTTGTTGCCAGTAAAAACAGGTAAGGGATGGATTGGGTCTTGAAAAATAATTATTTTAAGAAGGTTTAAAATAAAAGTTTTTTCTTCTATGCTTATTTCTTTTACTGATTTAACCTGATTTAATACTAATTGCCAGAGGATGTTTTTATCCACTGAAGGAAAAAATGTTTTGATATCTCCCTTAAGATAATACTGATTCTCCTCTTTTCTTAAGAATTTTTGTAATCTTTTTACTGCCTGATGAGTTCCTTTGCCTTTTCTGTTAGCATAGGAATCAAAAATAAATTTTTTATCAATAAATTGTTCGATTCTATCTATTATTAAATGATGGATAATGCGATCTTTGTAGTCGGGAGCAAAGATTTCCCTTATTTTAGGGTCCTTCACTGCAAAACAAGAAAACTTAGAAGGCTCGTAAGTATTATTGGCAAGGGCGGACGCAAGAGAATTTACAAGTCCGGGTATTTCTAAAAAGCGTTCTTTCTTTTGCTGGGTATTGCTGGTATTTTTAATTGCTTTTAGAATCTTTTGTTTTAATGTTGGTATTATTAGCATATTCCCATTTGACTATATATTTGATATTATTATTTTATGAATAAAGGATTACTTATTATTTTAGCAGTCTTAATTGTAGTTTTAATTTTTTTGAATTCTGGTTTTAGTAATTCTTTCTTAAATAAGATTTCTCAGATTTTTTCACAAAATCAGAACAATAGTGTTAAAAATTCAGAAATTCAGGATTGTCCTGTTGAAACTGAAGAAATGACTGTTCGTGGCAATTCTTTATATCCTTTTATAAAGCCAGAACAAACTATTAAGGCTTTATTTGGTTATTATAATTGTCATAAGATTAAAAGAGGTGATATTGTCCTTTTCAATTATGCTGGCAATAAAAATCCTGTAATTAAGATTGTTAAAGGAATCTCTGGAGATAAATTTGAATTAAGAGAATTAGATAATAATTGGAATATTATTATCAATAATCAAATTGTTAAAAATTCAGAGGGTAAGCCATATCTTATTTCTGGCAATGCATATAAAATGCTTTCTTTATATGAAAAGGATTATAAAGGAGTAATTCCGGAAAATGCTTATCTATTACTTGGAAATCGTATTTTTGGTTCTGTTGACAGTACCACTTTTGGACTAATAGATAAAAGCGGCATTATCGCAAAAGTAGAAATCTAAATCTATTGAAGTCCGACCTCTAAACATAGATGATTAAACGGCTAAATCTGTAGATTTAGCCGTTTTCCAATTTCTTCTCAATTTTTCTAATTATTCTTTCAATCTTTTTTATTAAATTGGTCATCTCTTACAATTGTCTCAAAATGTCTCTTCCCGCTTAGAATTCAATAAAAATCCCAAAGTAAAACTCTTGGGATTTTTCATTATTTTGTGTTTTTGTTTATTATTTCCCGCCCTTGACAATTCGGGGGGTTTGTTTTATAAACCTATCCCATATTAAACCATAAAGTGAGTTTTATTTCTCTTTTTTGGCACAGGACAACATAAAAAAAGTGTCCTGCTGAGTTTTTTATCTTAACAACTATCTCATTGTATGTCATAGTCTATATTACTTATGATGAAAATATTTTTAAAACAAATCTTTTTTTATTTTCACAAACAAGTTAAAAGATTTTTTTATTTATTAAAGTACTTTCTAATTTTATGTACTAGGATATTTTTTAAACGCCGAATTTCTACTGTCGACTTTTTTAAAATTTATCTCAATTATTGTAAAACGAATGTTAGTAATGGTCATTTTTTATCCATCAAGAAGCATCTTACCAACTTTTGGGAAACTATTGGTCATCGTCATAGTCTTTTAGAAGTCTCCACTATAGATATTGAAAATTTTAAATCTATTTTTCTTAAAACTACTGCCCCCAAGACTGTAAATAAAGTGTTAAAATATATTAAGGCAATGTTTAATCGCGCTTTGGATTGGAATTACCTTACTGTCAATCCTGCCCAACGAGTAAAGTCGTTTAAAGTTCCTAAATCAAACATCCCTCATTGCTTAACTATTAAAGAAATCAAAGAACTTTTAGAGAAATGCCCTTCATGGTTTTATCCTATCATCTATACATTTCTGGCTACAGGAATGCGTCGTGGTGAGCTTATTCACCTTAGATGGTGCGATATTGATATGCCTAACCACCTTATTAATATAAATAATCAGGATACATTTCATACCAAGAATTTCCTACCCCGAACTATTGGACTAAAACAGATACTTTATGAAACCTTTCAGAATATGCAATCTAAGAATAACGAAAAATTTAAGGAGGAAAATGAAAATTCTGATGATCAATTTATTTTTATTTCCTCAGAGGGATTGCCTTATACCAGTTCTGTCCTTCAGAAAACATGGATGAAAGTCAGGAAGGAGTTGAGTGTTAATTATCGCTTGCATGACTTTCGTCATACATTTTGTTCTTATCTTATTCTTCGAGGTGTAGATATTAAGACAGTTCAAATGCTTATGGGTCATTCTGATGTGCGTACTACAATGCAAATTTATTCCCATGTTCAAACTGTGCATCTTCAAAAAGCTGTAGAAAAATTACCATATTAAGTATAACATAAAAAAAATAACAAAAGACTTTCATTTTTATCATTTTTATGTTAATATTATCACTCAGTTTAAGCTCTTAAAATAATTACTGTAATTACCAATCTTTATTTACAAATTAATTGACAAATTAAAAAGATAGCGGTGTTATTAAATTAAATATTGAAATTTATATAATTTAATTACAAAAAAGTTATTAACCTCTTTTTGGCTTGAATAATACAATAAAAGAAACAATAGCGGCATCAGGACCAGCAGACCTGGTCTTAATTAAAAAATTCTTCATGATCTTTTTGAAAATTTGTCAGCTTTTTAAAAATTCCCTGTCTCATTTTTCTCCCAACTGATTTTAATCAGTTCAACTGGATTAAAATCTTTGTATAAATAAAACAAAACCCCATAACTGTCAAGGGGGATAATAAATAAAAATTAAGAAGTTATTTCTATCAATTTTTTCGCTGAAAAAATTGCCCCCTGGAATGAGGGCATTTTAAATAAATTAAATATAGAAACAAGGCAACCAAAAATTATCAAAAAAAATTTTCCCTAGATTTCAAATTAAAAACGGCTTTTATTTTTTTTCTCATCGGTTAAAAGGTTGGGCAAGAAAAATCCGAAAAATAGAGTATGCCAAACTTATTGCTTCAATTATCATCAGTTATGCATCAGCATGAGTCAATGTAGCTTGCCTTCAATTGTTTGCTGGTTTAATTATACAATTTCCACCTTGCGGTTTCCCCGCTGCATCAAGTGTGCAGCATTGCCCACGGTTGTCAGCCCACCATGCTTGTGTTAACCAGACACACTTGTTGTAGGGCGCACCCGTGCAAACACCTGGAATCCCATCTATATATTCTCTAAATGGGTAGTGCCCAATGGTTCGGCATGCTCCTTCGGTAGTATATAGAGTCATGCAATGATCGTAATGGTTAATAAGAGCTGAACCACTATTTTCCAAATATCCATAGCCCTCACAATCACCTCCCCCTGTATAATATATCTTCCCTGTGTAACCAGTTGTTATACAATCCTCGGCTGTTATAGTGTATAGCATGCCGGAACTATCAGACCAAAAAGCCCAGCCCGAACAAGAAGAAGTTGGCTCATAATGAGCAAGAGGACCAAGAAGGGAACTTCCATCGTTTTTGTAAACCACTAAATAACCACGCGCCGCATCCACATACGCCTTGTTTGCGGCGTCAGTGTCAGCTGTCGAGGTGGCAAGATTGATAATTTTATTACTTGTCATATTGATAATACCATCAATAGTTAATTTCTGATCTATAGTCGTAGTCCCAATGCCGACGTTGCCGGTATTATAATAAATATTATTTCCTGTTTGGGTCCATAAACTACCGCCAGCAGGTATTTGCCACGTTGCAACACCAGAGGCATCAGTGGTTAATATTTTATCTGCCCCAGCTCCTTCTAACATCGTAAAACTTCCAGTTGTTAAATTTCCTCCGATTGTCAAGCTTCCTGTTTTTGTTTGCGCTGTAGAACCCACATTTATTGGCGCAGGAAGATTAGGACTGAATTGATAAAATAAAATTGTTTGACAAAAAAAGTTTTATGGAGTAAAATTAGAAAAACTTATGAAAAAATTATCATATAATGTTATATTTCGTCCAGAACCCGAGGGAGGTTTTACTGTTATAGTACCCAGTTTACCTGGGTGTATTACATATGGAAAAAATCTTCAAGAGGCTAAAGAAATGGTTGTAGATGCGATTAAAGGATATGTTATGAGTTTAAAAAAACATAAAGAATCTATTCCCAATGATAAAGAAAATTTCTTTAGTTCAGTAGATATTAAAGGAATTTCAGTTTATGCCTAAATTGCCAATAATTACTTCTAAAAAATTACTAAAAATTTTAGAAAAAAGTGGTTTTCAGTTGGATCGCACTACTGGAAGCCATTTTATTTTATATAACAAGATAGATAAGAAACGGGCAACAGTTCCATTTCATAGAAAAGAATTACCAAAAGGCACCATAATGAGTATTTTAAGAGAAACAGGCATAACAAAAAAAGAATTGTTAGAGTTGTTGAAAAAATAGGAAAAAGATTACAAAAATTGAGAAGAAATAAACAAACAGCTAAGACTATGTCTTAGCTGTTTAATCATCTATGTTTAGAGGTCAGACCTCGATTTCACGTTTCACGAGGTTCGACCTCGTTAATTTCTGCCAAGGGTTGAGGGTTGGGCAAGAAAAAACTAATTACAGTCTATTTTTTGTTAATAGTACTTTTTTGGAGCACACGCGCAACGCATGAATCCTGCGTCACTCCAACCTGTTACGCATGGGTAGCTGGTCACCCCGCCTCCGCAACTAGCTGCTCCATATTCGTAGGTTGCACTGCATCCGCAGTCTGCGTATGATTCGCAAGTTGCGGTGCAATTGGGATAAGAGCCACATGGTGTCAGAAATGAGGTGCATGCCGTTTCGTCCTTTAGACCATCACAATCATTGTCCTTGTTATCAGGAGTAGTTGTATATGTAGAACTATCGCACACACAAGCTCCTGCACTGCAGTGATAATTGGTGGCCGCATTATTAATCCCATTATAAGCACAATATTGCGATGTAGCATAATTTGTACAACTGCCTAAAACATTATTAGCAGAACAATTAGTAGTATTAATATATTTACATTGTGCACATGCATATTGTTGTGTGTTATTAGATTGGGAATTACAATTGGTATAGTCTGAGGCTTTACAACCACCTACAGCCCCACAGTTTGCTGATGTTAAAGCTGTTTTATTGTAACAATATTCAGTAGAATCAGCTCCTTCTGTTCCAGTCTGAACATAAAAAGTAGTACAAACATTATTACAATAAGAATCTGTTCCACCTTGTCCTGCAGGACAAATGACTCTTTGACCTTGAATATATAATCCACCTCCAATATACACATCATTATCAAAAGCAGCAGCTGTGCCCGAAGCAATCCATAAACTAGTTCCACCCCCTAAATCACCCCAAGCAGCATTACTATAAACCTTTATTTTATTATCAGCAGTATTAAAATACAAAGCTCCTTCAATGTCAGCAGGAGCAGTAGTAAACTGCCCTAATTTTAATAGTCCTTCAGTTATTAAATTTCCTTGAATTGTTAAGTTCCCTTCTTTTGTTTGTGAGTCAGGGCCCGCATTTATTGGCGCAGGAAGATTAGTCCCGACATTACCAGATGAATTTTATATACTTTGTATCTACTATTGAGGTTGAATCTCTCAGTAATTTACGGTATAATTAAAATATAATGATAAATAAAATAAAACAAAAATTAAGATTACCAGAGTTTTTTCTGCCTTTATTATGGGCTTATAATTTTTCCTCTATTGATTTAGAAAGAGATAAAGAAAGAATAATTATTAATACCATTAATTATGGTCAATGGAAGCATTGGCAATGGATTGTTAATTATTATGGCGAAAAGAGTATAAAACAATTTATTGAGGATACACCCATTAGTGAATTTAGACCAAGAGCATTAAAATTAATTTCTATTCTATTAGGAATAAAAGATTTTAAATATGAATCCAGAAGCGATAAGCTTAAAAAGACAAGAAGCCTTTCAAAAGCTTAAGAATTTTCCTCAGTTTTATTTAGCAGGAGGAACTGCTTTGGCTTTACAAATTGGTCATCGAATGTCAGATGATTTTGATTTGTTTACAGAAAAAGATATTCCATCTGAATTATTAGAAAAAGTAGAAAAGATTTTTAAAGATTCAAAAATAAATATTATTATAAATCATTCTGAGCAATTAAGCCTCATTATTGATCAAACTAAAGTAGATTTTGTTAAATATCCTTTTCCTTTGATTTTGGGTTTAATTGAATATGAGAAAGTGAAAATTGTTAAAATTCTTGAAATCGCGGCTATGAAAGCATACACCATAGGACGTAGGGCAACATATAAAGATTATATTGATTTATATTTTATTCTTTTTGAAAAACATAGTTCTCTTCCAGAGATTATAAAGATTAGCAAAGAAAAATTTAAAGAACATTTTGACCCCAGATTGTTTTTGGAACAATTAGTTTATTTAGAAGACATTCAAGAAGAACCAATACAGTTTTTAAAGAAAAAAGTTGGCAAGAAGGAATTAGAGGATTTTTTTCAAAAAGAGATTAAGGGAATAAAATTGTGAGATGATTTAAAGTCAGGTCTAACGATTCCCGATGTCGTTAATTTATAACCCAATTATTAAAAACGGCTAAGACTACAGTCTTAGCCGTTTATTCCTTGATATATGGAAGGTTAAACCTCGATAATTTACCAAGGGTTGAGGGTTGGGCAAGAAAAAACTAATTACACCTATTTTAATTAATGGTACTTAGCTGGCGAGCATAGGCACGAGCCCGCGTATCTGTCATCGTTTACGTCGCTACAGATGCGTGTCCCCAGCGTGTCGCCGGTGCAATTGGTATTATTGTAGTACATTATGTTTTGTAAAAGTACAGAAGAGCAGCCGCAGTCAGGGCCTTGTGCGCAAGCCGTGTTGCAGGAGGTGGTAGCAACCGTACAAATCCTGTGTTCCGTGCACGCTGTTTCGTCTATAGTACCATCACAATCTTGATCTTTACCATCTGGCGAAGCAGTGGTCGCCGTAGAGCCAGGGTAACAAGTAGCGCACGTGTCGTTACAGTCATTGCCTACGGCCAATCTAACACGTCCACTTGGGCAAGCTACTTTGGAAGTGGTGTAATATCCATCATTATCCGCATCACAATAGGCACCTGTACAAACACCGGAGTAACAATAATTACCAGACCCACAACTTGTTAGATTGCCATAAACAGTATTCCCGCAAGTATAGGAACTACAAGATGGTTCTCCGCATAAACCATTTGGATCATTAACGCAGGTGCTACAATTAAAGACGGTTCCACTACCTGAACAGGCACATGAAGCAGTTGTATTTGAGCAAAGAGCATTACTTGCTGCACAGCTATATGCTGTACCAGAGCCAGAACAAACGTCACAGTTTCCGGTACATAAGGTAGCATTTGCAATACAGTTACCTGAACTACAGATGTCACAATTACCTGTACAATCTGAAGCTACATCTGTGCATGTCCCAATAGAGCTTGCAACATTACAACGATTGCAGTTGCCAGTGCAAGCAGTCGAACAACAAACTCCATCCACACAATGAGTGGAATCACAGTCACCATCTAAGGTACATAAAATCCCTGTAGATAATTTAGCACCAACATTTCTCCAAAGTCCTGACACACAAATCTGCACTGCATTTTCCGTAGTGTTGTACACAATTAGTCCATCTACTAAAGATAGGGCATTTCTTTGTACAGTTGTGTAATTAGGAATAATCCCATCCCATCCACCTCCTAAATCATTCCAGGCAGAACTGCTGTAAAGTTTTGTTGTATTATCAGTAGTATCAAAATACAAAGCACCTTCAGTACCTGATGGAGCAGTGGCAAATTGACCTAATCTTAAAACTCCTCCAATTATCAAGTTTCCTGCTTTGGTCTGTTCTGTAGAACCCACATTTATTGGCGCAGGAAGATTAGTCCCGATAACAATTTAACAATGGAACAATTTAACAATGTGTATTTGTGCCAAGGGTCGGGGGTTGGGCAAGAAACATTAATTGCAAGCCTATGTTAATAGTAATGATAATTTGTGACCCCACAGTCGCAACGATAATTGGTGGCCCACCCGGTGAGAGCCTGGGAGCGCGCGCAGCTACCGTAACTTAGGTCGCATGTCGCATAAGAATCTCCGAAACACTCCAACGCATTGTTCGCACAGAAAGTTGTACACGTCATCTCGTACGTGCTCGTGATTGCGCAGAGCGTAATTGTTCGTATTGCCTCTGACTCATCAACTGTGCCGTTACAATTTTGGTCATAACCATCTGCGGCAGCTGTCCAACTCGTTGAACCAGGATAACAAGTAGTACAAAAATCATCACAATCGTCTCCTGCTGTACCACTTGATAGTCCTTGGCAAGATACTGAAAAGTTCTCTGCATAATGACCGTCATTATCATTATCGCAAAAGCCTAAGGATATTTTTATTCCTTTAAGATAGATATCCCCTCCAATATACGTATCATTATCAAAAGCAACTGCTGTACCTGAAGCAACCCATAAACTAGCTCCTCCTCCTAAATCACTCCAAGCAGCACTGGAATAAATCTTTGTTTTCTTGTCAGTAGTATTGTAATACAAAGCACCTTCAGTGCCTGATGGATCAGTAGCATATTGACCTAATCTTAAAACTCCTCCAATGATCAGATTCCCTGCCTTTGTTTGTTCTGTAGAACCCACATTTATTGGCGCAGGAAGATTAGAACTGAGGAGTTGGAATTAGAAAGATATATATTATTTTTTTGGTAAACTTAGGAACTAGTCATTTTTGATTTTTAACTTGAAATTTT
>Ga0265596_1001039_pt1 | contig 13939 bp, 13 predicted proteins | sample saktaG_FD_190143 | JGI IMG/M metagenome (GOLD analysis project Ga0265596, IMG submission 190143) | Saline water microbial communities from Sakinaw Lake, British Columbia, Canada - sak_2013_06_06_60m | ecosystem: Environmental > Aquatic > Non-marine Saline and Alkaline > Saline ...
AGAAAAAGAATAATCTTAGATTTAGTGAAATAAAAAAAGCGCTTGATTTGACAATTTGTATGTCAATAAAATGGCGCTTTATAATTTCAGGACTCTATTGGAAGCGGCGTCCTGGGCTGCGCTATTGGAAAAAGGACAAATTCTATATTTTTTAAGAGCGGGATCTGCGCTCTCTTGGTCCAAAAGGACCAGACACGAAAGAACAGACAAGGAACAGGATAATTTAATTATATAAACTCTAAACCCCATGTCAAGAGAAGGTTATCCACATAACAAACTAATTGTCATTCTCGGACCAACTGCTTCGGGAAAATCTGACTTAGCCATTAAATTAGCTAAGGAATTTAATGGTGAAATAGTCAGCGCTGATTCCAGACAAATCTATCAGGAAATGGATATTGGAACAAGTAAGATAGAAATGAGAGGGACTGTCCCTGTGATACAGTCCTTGTTTCAAGGACTGTATCACAGGGACAGTCCCTCTATGATTCCTCACTACTTAATTGATATCATTAAACCAAATCAAGAATTTACTTTAGCTCAATATAAAAGACTAGCCATCAAAGCTATTAAAGATATTAAAAAACGAGGCAAATTACCTTTCTTAGTTGGCGGCACTGGTTTGTACATTCAAGCTATCGTTGATAACTTACAAATTCCCAAAGTAAAACCAAACAAAAAATTAAGAAATAAATTAGAAAAATTAACCAGTCAAGAATTATTCAAACAACTTAAAAAATTAGACCCATTGGCTATCGCAACTGTTGACTCTCATAATAAAAGACGTCTGATTCGCGCCTTAGAAGTTTGTTTAATTACTAAAAAACCTTTTTCTCAACAGAGAAAAAAAGGTCAGCCGCTTTTTGATGTCTGCCAAATCGGTCTTAAAATAAATAAAAAAACCCTTGAAAAAAGAATTAATCAAAGGGTTGATAAAATGTTTAAAGCCGGCTTAGTTGAAGAGGTAAAAAAATTAACTCAAAAATATAGCCCTAATTTATCCTCAATGAGCGGTATTGGCTACCGAGAAATTATCCAAAGTTTCGGAAGCGACGTTTCCGAAATCAATCAAGCCAAAGAATTAATTAAACAACACAGCCGGCAATACGCCCGGCGCCAAATAACCTGGTTTAAAAGAGATAAACGAATCAACTGGGTCAGTAATTACCAAGAAGCCCAAAAAGTAATCGCTGATTTTCTTTAAGCAGCTATTTCTTCTTTGTCTTCGTTTTCATAAGCGGCGTCCTTTCTTTGACGAGCTGCTTCCAACTTTTTCTGAAATTCCGTGTCTTGTTGAGCCTTAAATTCTTCAAACGATGGCTTTTTATTTACTTTTTCTTGCTCTATTTCAGGTTTTATCTCATCATTTTCTGTTGATTCTTCTTTATGAACTAGTTCTTGTTTTGCCATAACATCTTCTTCTTTCTTTTCTATATCCCTCACGCTCATTCCTTCCTTCATCTTTTTTATCTTTTCTTCTTTAGAAAATCCGAATGTCTTCCCCTTAAGAAGTTCTTGTCTATACCCTGGATCAACTTTTCCTAATTCAATTTCTTTTTCCAGTTTAGTCATTTTATTATCCTTTATTTATTATCTTATTTCTCGACCTCTGGATAACGACTGACTAAGTCGTTATTTTTATTATTTTAACTTATTTTTCAAAATCTGTCCAACTACTTCCGGATTAGCCTGACCTTGACTGGCGACCATAACTTGACCGACTAAAAACTGCAAGGCACTTTCTTTGCCTGATTGATAATCCTTGACTGGTTGAGGATTTTTTTTAATCACCCGATTAACTATTTCAGTTAATTCTGCTTCATCGCTAACCTGCCTTAATTTTTTATCCTCAACAACATGAGAAGGGTCAATGCCTGTTTGAAACATCTCCTGCAAAACTTTTTGAGCGGCTGAACTGGAAATTTCTTTTTGCTGGATTAAAGTAATAAATTCAGCGAAATTTTCCGGACTAATCTGACAATCCTCAATTTTTGTTTTACTGACTAATAATAACTTTTGCAGTTCAGTTAAGAAATAATTAGCCGTTAATTTAATCAAGGGTTGTTTGTCGCTAATTGATTTAATCTTCAGCCAGGTCTCTAATTCAGAAACAATCTGTTCAAAATAATCAGCCAAACCTTTACTACCTACCAAGGTATTAATATCAGCTGGAGGCAATTTATATTCCTGACTAAATCTTTGACGTTTGACTTGGGGCAGTTCGGGCAGTTCGGTTGATAAACGCTGACTAATGGAAGCCAGTTCAGTCAAAGGCGGCAAATCCGGTTCAGGAAAATAGCGGTAATCTTGAGCTTCTTCTTTAGTCCGTTGAGAAAAAGTTTTTTGTTTGTTCTCATCCCAACCCCTGGTCTCTTGAATAACTTTCTGACCTGATTCTAATAAATCACCCTGTCTTTTAATTTCGTAACCGATGCTTCGTTCAACCGCCCGAAAAGAATTAAGATTTTTTATCTCTACCTTAGTGCCTAATTCTTTCTTGCCTGATTTTAAGGAAATATTTACTTCGCAACGCATCTGCCCTTTTTCCATATTAGCCTCAGAAACGCCTAAATAACGTAAAATCATTTGTAATTCTTCGCCAAACTGCCGGGCTTCTTGACCAGAACTAATATCAGGTTCGGTGACTAATTCCATTAAAGGAACGCCGGCCCGATTAAAATCAACTAAAGAATAATTAGCTCCAACAGGATGGACTAATTTACCGGTATCCTCTTCCAAATGAATCTCCCTAATTTTAATTTTACTGCCCCCGATTTCTAAAAAACCATTTGAAGATAGAGGCAGACCATATTGAGAAATCTGGTAATTTTTGGGTAAATCCGGGTAAAAATAATTTTTGCGGTCAAATTTTGAAGAATCGGGAATGCGGCAATTTAAAGCTAAGGCAGTTTTAATAACAAATTCAACCGCTTTTTGATTAATCACCGGCAGGGTGCCTGGATGACCCAGGCAGATTGGACAAATATTAAGATTGGGTTCTTTAGCTTCCGGGTCATTAAAACAATCGCAGAACATTTTTGACTGCGTCTTTAATTCGGCATGAATTTCCAGCCCAACAATCGTTTTGTACATATTTTTATAATAATTTTTTAATCTTAAAATCGCTTTTAATCTTTTAAAACTGGATATTTGAATTTTCTAATGCATTCTGTAATTTTACTAATACATCTTTTGCTGATTTATTTATTTCTGTTTCTGTAAATCTAAATACTTTATATCCATTTTTTTCTAAAATTTTATTTTGATTTTTATCTCTATCTTTTACTTCGGGTAAATTATGCCAATAGTCTCCATCTGCATAAATTATGATTTTGTATTCTGGTAAATAAAAATCTGCTACCGTAATATTACATAAAGGAACTTGTTTTTGATAATAAATATTATTTCTTTTTAGCTCTCGTTCCATTTTTAATTCAATAGAGGTATCTTTTCTTTTCATTTTCCCTGACGCTAATTGTTTAATTGTTGCTCTGCTTATTTTCTTTTTGGTCTCTAATGTATGATGTTTTCCCTTCATGTTGGATGGTTTTCCTTTTAACGCCTCGCTTACACTTCTTACAGGAATACCATATCTATATAATCTTTTATGTAACGTTGTGCGACTATAATTAAATCTTTTCTTAATTTCAGAAATAGTTAATCCTTTATCAATATATAAATCTCTTAATTTATCGTTAGGAATTTCAACTTTATATTGTCCTTTCCTTAATTCATTCCTCCATATAGGGATATTGTATTGCTTTAGTCTATTGAAAACAGTTACTTCATTGCAATTGAATTTTTTTGCAATTTGATAAATAGTCATCTTCTTGCCAAGATATAAATCCGCTAGTCTATCATGGGTAATATCTATTCTTGTTCTCCTTATAGGAATATCGTGGTGGTGAAGCCTCTTTACTATTGTTGTCGTACTACAATTAAATTTTCTAGCAATTTCATTAGTATCTAATTTTTTATTTGTATATAAATCTCTCAACACCTCTTTCGATATTTTAATCCTATATTTTCCTTTATTCGCTTCGCTTTTTGTTCTTATTTTGATATCGTATTGGCATAATTTTGTCCATATTGTGCTTTTACTACATTTAAACATTTTAGCAATTTTACCAATGCTTAGTTTTTTATCAACATATAACTTTTTCAATTTGTCTTTTGTTATGTCTACTCTCTTATATCTCATATAAGAATATTATATTCGTAAAACCTCTCTTATCTTTTGACTAGTCTGGCTATCTAAAGTCGGCTCCTTGGTCAAGATAACTGGCCGACCTTTCTCTATTGTCTTTTAGCTGCTAAAACAACATTCTTTAGCAAGAAAGCCACGGTTATAGGACCAAGACCGCCTGGTACTGGACTTAACCACTTAGCCTTATCCTTAACACTTTCTCTGTTAATGTCGCCGACTACTTTTCCATTTTGTTTACTAATCCCACCATCAATTAATATTGCCCCTGATTTAATCATTTCGCCTTTAATTATTTGGGGCTGGCCTAAGGCCGTAATAATAATATCGGCCTTTTTTAAATCTTCTATAAATTCAATTTCTCTTAAGTGTGATTTTAAGGCCTGGCTTAAAGTATCAGAATTAACTAAGAGAACGGCTTCTTTGCCAATTAAATCCTGTCCAGTTTCTTGTAAGGCTCGGTCAATAGCCAAGATAAAAGGAGATTTAAATTGGCTCCCCCGGACAAACCCATCAACATCTTTTTTTGGCTCAATCGCCTGAATAATTTTATCAGCTGCCAGGTGATTTGGCAAAGGTAATTGAATTAAAATACCATTGACTTGTTTATCTTGATTTAAAGAATCAACTAAATCTAAAATCTCTTTTTCTGAAACTTTCTCTGATAAAAAATGCTTTCTCATTTCTACACCAATCTTTTGGGCAGTTTGTTCTTTTTTCTGAACATACAAACGAGAAGCCGTATCATCACCAACCAAGACAACAGCTAAACACGGTTTAAGTTTCTTTAATTCAATCTCTTTTTCTAAATCAGCCAGAATTTCATCAGCTATTTTTTTGCCATTAATAATTTTCATTTAGGCAACAGGGAATCTTTTTGATAATTTAATCACTTCTTGTTTAATTTTTCTCCGCAACGATTGGTCATCAATCTCCTTAAGAATCTGTACAATAAAAAGACCTACTTGTCTGATTTCTTTTTCTTTGAGACCTTTAGTAGTTACAGCTGGCGTACCAACCCTAATTCCTGAAGCTTCCCATGGAGAACGCTGTTCATTGGGAACAACATTCCGATTAACGTAGATATTAACTGATTCAAGAGCTTCCTGGGCTTGTTTGCCGGAAAAACCCAATTTAGTTAAATTTATTAAAATAAGATGGTTGTCGGTGCCGCCAGAAACTAAGTCCAATCCTTCTTTTAAAAAGATATCCGCTAAAACCTGAGCATTTTTGATTACCTGTTTTTGGTAATTAACAAAACTTTTTTGCTGGGCTTCCTTTAAAGCCACGGCCTTGCCGGCAATTTCATTCTGCAAAGGACCACCCTGTAAACCAGGAAAAACTGCTTTATCAATTTTATCAGCTATTTCTTTGCTTTTTGAAAGTATCAAACCACCACGGGCGCCTCTTAGTGTTTTGTGAGTGGTCATAGTAACTACATCGCAATAAGGAAAAGGATGAGGATGAACTCCGGCGGCTATTAAACCAGCAATATGGGCAATATCGCCCATTAAATAAGCGCCAACCTCTTTAGCGATCTGGCTGAATTTAGCAAAATCAATCTGTCGCGGATAACTGGAAGCCCCGGCGATAATCAGTTTGGGCTTCTCTTTTTGGGCAATTTTTTTAACTTGGTCAAAATCTATTCGTTCGGTTTTTCTATCAACCCCGTAAAAAACGAAATTATAAAAACGGCCGGAAACATTAACTGGCGAACCATGCGACAAATGACCGCCTTGATCAATGCGCATGGCTAAAACCTTATCACCGGGATTAAGCAAGGCCAGATAAACAGCCTGGTTAGCCTGCGAACCGGCATGAGGCTGAACATTAGCGTAATTAGCTCTGAATAATTTCTTAGCCCGGGCAATGGCTATTTTCTCAATTTGGTCAATAAAATACTGACCCGAATAATATCTTTTTTCAGGATAGCCCTCAGCATAACGAGCGCTTAAAATAGTGCCCACGGCCCGCCGCACGGCCGGACTGGCATAATTATCAGCCGCAATCAAATTAAGTCCTTCTTGATGGCGGTTAAATTCCTGCTTAATTAGTTTAGCAACTACAGGATCGGCTTTTTTTAAATATTCTTTTGCCACATTTTTAATTAAAACAAATTACTTGTTTTAAAAGTTGAATCCTGACTGTAAGGCTTATTGTTTTTTAAATACAACTCAGCAATTGCTAATTCTGTTCCTAAATAAATTGCATGGCCAGTATCCAAAGAGGTTACTGAAGCTATTTTATCCCTTAATTCATAAGCTGTTTTTCCGGAATATTTTTCCAATTCAATGCCGGTTTCAGGATGTAATAAGGTCACGATAATTTCATTATTTTCAATTTTAATCTGATAATTTCCTCTTTTATCATGACAAGTTTTCTTAACCACCTTCTTATATTTTTTCAGCATCCTTTCAACTTGTTGGTAATAATTGTTATAAATCTGAGCACTTCCAGAAACAATAGTCAATAAACCGGGGTCAATCTTGATTCCCTCAGCGATTTCCTTTTGAATAGCCGCGCAACCATAAGCATTTTCAGGCCAACCTTGGGTCATATCATGACTCCTAAAAAATACAGTCAAATTTAATTTTTCTTCTTGGACTAATGCCTGCAAAAACACTAAGCATGGAGAGGATTTATGCTTTCTCATTAATTCATCGGCCGTATGCCAGGTTATAGCTACGCACGCTTTGGAATAAGGGTCTCTTTTTAAAACGTCAATCACATCTTTAATCTGGTTAATCTCGCAATGATTCTTTTTATAACGGACATTTTTATCCAGCCATTTGCCCTGTTGAAATTCAAAATCCTTGTATTCTTTAGTATTAACGAGTTCTTTAATCTTTTCAGAACAAGGATAATAATAAGCCCTTAGTTTGTTTCCGTAAGTATAGGCCTTACCCTTAGGCAATAAAGGAGATAGAATTTCTCTTTTATAAGCTTCTATTTTTTCTTTGGTTAAGGGAACCAGAAATGGATTGATTGACAAATCCATGTCTTGAGAATTATGGATAACCACGACCATATTATTTATTTCTTTAACCCATCTGTCCGTATTAGCATTCATTAAGTTCTTTTTCCCATACCGATAGATATTACTAATCATTTTTATCCAGGCATCAGGAATATTTGTCCCGTGAACAATAATTGGCCCCCCTTCATAAGGAAAAGATCCTTCAGCTTGTTCGTAATCAAAAACTTGAGGCATTATAAAAACTTCCTTTCTCTTAAAGTTCTTAATTAACCTATTCGCTTCCTTGATTTTTTTATCTAAAGAAGCAGACGGTATTTTTTTATTTAAATCAATGAACTCAACATTCTTCCTTATGCTTTCTATTAATTTAGTGGAGATATTTCTATCAAAATAAACAGCATTTTCAAAACCATCAATTTTTCTCTCTTTGTTTATTCCTTTTTCGAAAAACTTTCTTATTGTATTCGCACTGGTTAACTCTGGTATTTGATCATTAGAAGATTTCGAAGAATATTCTTCTCCTAATAAAATAAAATACCTGATGAAGGGATTTCCTAAAATATTTCTTACCATTGGTTGAATACCAGCTGGAGTATAAAAATTAGCGGCAATCGCCAGGTTATCCTTTTTTAATTTAGGAATAACTGAATCCCGCATTGTCCATAAAAAAGCAACACCAACATTAGCGTTGGTGATTCTTGATTCAGAAAAAGAAGGAAAAGCAATTCTATCTCTGGCTGCAACCGGCCACCCTTTTTGTCCATTGGAACCAATTTGGCCCTTAATTAATTCTATTATTTTGTCATCCATTTTTTAATATTTTTTGATTTATAATGAATAACTTTAACGCCAAGGCGGCAGAGATATTTTTTTACATCTTTATCTATATCATATTCCAAAATATAATAAACCTCTTTAATGCCTTGATTTACTATTTGTTTTGCGCATATTTTACAAGGACGAACACTAACCATCATACTTGCCCCATTAATACTTATGCCGTTTTTGGCGGCATTACAAATTGCGTTCAATTCTGCATGGCTTCCCCGACACAGGCCAGCTCCTTTTTTAAGATGGCCATTAACTATTCGACTGCATCCAACCTCATAACAATGAACGTCTCCTTTTGACGGTCCATTATAACCAATAGACAAAATCTGGTCGTTCTTAAAGATAATTGCCGCCACTCTGTTAAAAAGACAAGTTGATCTTTTTGAAATAACAAAAAGCTGTTCCGCAAGCATGTCTTTAAACGATGGCCTTTCGTAAGAAGCGTATAATTTTTCAGAAATCATTTCTTTTAAGATTTCTTTCGGAACATTCTTTGTCCACTTTCTCAATAATTTTGTCTTTTTTTTCATTTTATTCTATTTTACCTCAATACCCATTGACCGAGCGGTTCCTTCAACAATTTTTTCAGCTTGTTCAACGGAATAAGCATTCAAGTCAACCATTTTCTTTTCAGCAATTTGACGAATTTGTTCCTTGGTTACTTTGCCCACTTTCTTCTTAGATGGTTCGCTTGAACCTTTTTCCAAGCCAGCGGCTTTTTTTAATAATTCGGCGGCGGGCGGCGTCTTTAATTTAAAATCAAAAGTTCGGTCTTCATAAACCGTAATTTCTACCGGAATAATATCACCCGTTTTGTCTTTGGTTGCCTCGTTAAACTTAGTACAAAAATCCTGGATATTCAAACCGTGCTGACCCAAAGCCGGACCGATGGGCGGCGCCGGATTGGCCTGGCCAGCCGGAATCTGTAATTTAATAGTCGTTTTTATTGGTTTAGGCATATTTTTATGTTGATCCAGGGACTGTCCCTAAGATACAGTCTCTTGACTCTAAAGTTTCTTCACCTGTAAAAAGTCTAATTCTACCGGCGTTTCCCGACCAAACATTGAGACCAAGACCTTGACCTTGCCTCGTTTCTCATCAATTTCGGAAATCTTGCCGTCAAGGTCCTTAAATGGTCCATCAATAATTTTAACCGGGTCGCCAATAACTACTTCGATCTTGTATTTGGGCTCTTTAACGCCCATACGCTTCTGAAGGCCTTCAATCTCTTCTAAAGAAACGGGTGTCGGCAAAGTTCCTGCTCCAATAAAGCCGGTTACTCGAGGAGTATTACGAACCACATACCAAGAATCATCGGTAACGATCATCTCCACCAAAACATAGCCAGGATAAATTTTCTCTTCATAGACCTGCCGCTTGCCGCTTCTAATCTTAATTTTTTTCTCGGTGGGCACTAAAACATTAAAAATTCTGTCCTCCATGCCCATGGATTCAATCCGCTGCTTTAAGTTTCGAGCCACGGCTTCTTCGTAGCCAGAATAAGTATGAAGCACATACCAGTTTTTTCCTTGTTGTATTTGTTTAGGCATATTAAATTACGAATTTATCCAACAGCCAGGCAAACAAAAAATCCAAACCGCCTAAAAAAGCAGCCACAGCCAAACTTAAACCAATAACAATTAAAGTATACTTAATTGTCTGTTGACGAGTTGGCCAAGTCACCCGTTTTAATTCAATACGGACTTCTTTAAGAAAATCTATTCCTTTTTTAGGCAATTGGTTAATTTTCATCTATTTAAAAAGCCCCGACGGGCTGTTTCTCGTATCTTATCTTAGCCCGATAAAAGTGTCAAGCCCACTTAGAAGATTTTTTGGGGACTGTCCTTATCTCTTAGGGACTATCTCTAAAACACAAAGACAGTCCCTAAAAATCTATATATCCAAATTCCTTACTTTTTTAGCATGGGTTTGGATAAACTTTTTTCTAGGAAGAACTTCATCACCCATCAAAATGTCAAAAATCTTGTCAGCTTCTTTGACATTTTCAATGGTCACCTGCTTCATCACTCGGTTAGCCGGATCCATAGTGGTACTCCATAATTCCGGAGGATTCATCTCGCCTAATCCTTTATAGCGTTGAATATCGGCCCCTTCTTTACCCATTGAACTCAAAATTTCTTCTTTATCCGCATCTGTGTAACCATATTCAATCTGTTTGCCTTTTTTAATCTTATAAAGCGGCGGTTGGGCGATATAGAGATATCCTGCCTCAATAACTGGACGGAAATATCTAAAGAAAAACGTCAAAAGAAGTGTTGTAATATGATTGCCATCGGAGTCCGCATCACAGGCAATAATTATTCGGTGATAGCGAATCTTATTTAAATCAAATTCTTCAGAAATAGCTGCTCCTAAAGCAATAACAATAGATTTAATTTCTTTAGAAGCCAGAGCTCTATCCAATCTGGCTTTCTCAACATTAAGGATTTTTCCTCGTAAAGGCAAAATGGCCTGGAATCTTCGGTCGCGTCCCTGTTTGCTACTTCCCGCGGCGGAATCTCCTTCCACCAAAAACAATTCTGATTCCTCGGGACGGCGATTAGAACAATCAGCTAATTTACCAGGCAGAGCTAATCCCTCTAAAATACCTTTGCGAATAACTGTTTCGCGGGCGGCGCGGGCGGCCTTACGGGCTTTAGCCGCTAGAAAACATTTCTCCATAATCGCCTTGGCATCTTGGGGATTTTTTTCTAAGAATTCCTCAAGGCCATCAGCCACAACCGTTTCCACAGCCATTCTTGCTTCAGGATTGCCTAAACGAGCCTTGGTCTGTCCTTCAAACTGGGGCTCTTTTAATTTAACACTGATTACTGCAGTTAAACCCTCCCGAACGTCGTCACCGCTTAATTTCTCGTCTGAATTTTTCAAAAAGCCGTTCTTACGGGCATAATCATTTAGAGTTCTGGTTAAAGCCGTTCGAAACCCAGTTAAGTGCATGCCCCCTTCGCCAGTATGAATATTATTAGCAAAACTCTCTTCGTATCCTTGAATATCATCAGTATATTGTAAAGCCACTTCCGCTAAAATTTCTTGATGTTCTCTGGAAACATAAAAAACATGGTCGTGTTTTGCTTCTTCGTCCCGATTTAAATAATCTACATAAGAAACTAAGCCGCTGTCAAAATAAAAATCATATTTTTTAAAAGATTTTTCTCTTTGGTCAACTATTTTTATTCTAGTTGAAGGAGTTAAATAGGTCTGTTGTCTTAAATGCTCTAAAATCCTGCGCCAACTAAACTTTGTTTCTTTAAAAATTTCGGGGTCAGGGTCAAAAGTTACCGTGGTACCATTGGCCTGACATTTGCCCTCTTTTTTAACTTTGGTCTTTACTTTCCCACGAGAATACTCCTGGCTGTATTTTATGCCATGGCGACAAACTTCTACCTTCATCCATTTAGAAAGAGCGTTAACCACGGAAACACCAACTCCATGCAAGCCGCCGGCAATTTTATAGGACTGACCGCCGAATTTGGCTCCGGCATGAAGCGTGGTCATCACTGTCTCTAAAGCAGATTTTTTGGTCTGGGGATGTTTTTCCACCGGGATACCCCGACCATTATCACTCACCCTAACTCTTTTATCGGGCAATAAAACAATTTCTATCTCATTACAATAGCCGGCAATTGCTTCATCAAGTCCATTGTCAATTACCTCCCAGATAAGGTGATGGAGTCCATCTGGACCAGTTGAGCCAATATACATACCTGGCCGGCGGCGAACCGGCTCTAAACCTTCTAAGACATAAATATCTTTGGCTTCGTAGGTTGAATTGTTATTATTATTTTTGGGCATAATTTTATCGTCGGACTTCCCAGCCCCCCTCTTCTTCTAAGGCCTTCATAATCTTTTCCTGCAACTTATTAACTTCTTTATCAGTTAAAGTATGGTCAGCTGACTGATAAATAATATGAAAAGCTAAATTCTTTTTACCCTGGGGAATTTCTTCGCCTTCATACATATCAAATAAATCAACATCACGGACCAAGTGACCGCCAGCGGCATTAATTAAATTAAGCACTTCGACTACCTTAGTTCCTCGTTCAACTAAAAGAGCGATATCCCTGACTATGGCCGGGTATTTAGAAGGGGCTAAGTAAATTCTTTCTTCAGTAGCTAACCGAACTAATTTATCAAAATCAAGCTTAAAACTAGCCACTCTTGATTTAATCCCCAGACTATTCAAAACTCGCCCATCTATTTCAGCTAACCAACCAATAATCTCCTGGCCAACTTTTATTTCAGCTCGCCTATCATGATGACAAAAAGCCGGCACGGCCGAATCCTTAGCCAAAACATCATCATACCAAATATCACTGATTCTTAATTTATTTAAAAGTGAATCAATCACTCCTTTTAATCGATAAAATTCCTGGGTTTGTTTAGATTTATTAGCCAGCGAAATAACTCCCGCTAATCTCTTTCTTTCTTTAATATCCTTTCCCGAAGAATCCTTGAAAAAAGTTTTACCAATTTCAAACAATCTTACTTCTTCAAAATATTTCTTGTTTTCCCTAACGTTTTTAAGTAAATTAACGGCTAATTCTGACCGCAAATATTTTTGTTCCTGACTAATTGGATTAAGCAGCTCAATTAGTTTTGAATTTTTAAGTTTAAAATCCGAAACATCTTTTTCAGAAATAAAAGAATAGTTATACACCTCATTAAAACCAAGATTGGTTAGAATATCTCTAACTTTATTCTGATAAATTAAATCTTCATTCCTAGCTGGAGGAATTAAAGTAGCAGTTGGTAATTGACTGGGAATTTTTTCAAAACCATAAAGCCGACCAATCTCTTCAATTAAATCCTCGGGAATAGCCACATCTAATCGCCGCGTAGGAATAGTCGCTTCTTGAGACCGCACTTGAAAACCCAATCTCTCCAAAATGCTTTTTACCTCTTTAACTGGAATATCAACGCCTAATAAACTTTTTACTCTTTTAATATCCAATTTCACTTTCTTCGGCTTAATTTTTATTGGATAAATATCAACTATTCCCTCAAGCACCTGACCGCCAGCTATCTCTTGAATTAAATAAGCCGCCATATCAATCGCCCCTTTAGTCAAGTTAGGATCTATTTCGTGTTCATAACGCCAGGAAGCATCTGTTTTCAGATTAAGTTTTTGAGAACCCTGCCTAATAATTTGAGGAAAGAAATTAGCTGCTTCTAAAATTATCCTTTTGGTCTGTCCGTCAATTCCCGGACCTTGACCTCCTTTAATGCCCGCCACGCAAACCGGATTTTTTTCATCAGCAATGACTAAAATATTCTCATCTAAATCATATTTTTCATTATCTAAAGTAGTAATTTTCTCACCTTTTTTCGCTCTTCTAACAATAATCGTTTTGGTTTTACTCCGGCTTTCAAGTTTATCCGCATCAAAAGCATGGAGAGGCTGACCGGTTTCCAACATGACGTAATTGGCAATATCAACTATGTTACTGATTGGCCGCAAACCACAAATTTCAAGTCGTTCTTGCATCCATTGAGGCGACGGCCCTGCTTTGATATTAATCAAAGCCCGCGCCGTATAACGCGGACAAAGATTTTTATCCCTAACTTCCACTTTAACCAAGTTTTTTATTGCCCCTGGATGATTGACTTTTATCTTTTTAGCATAATCAACTATTTTAAATGGATACTTCAAAAGAGCCGCAATTTCCCGAGCAATACCCAAATGACTTAAGCAATCATGGGCCCGGTTAGGTAAAACTTCTACGTCTAAAAGATGATCTGCCCCAACTTTTTTAACTAACTCCGTCTCAAAAGAATGCCCGGTTAACAAATCAGCCAGTTTTTCCGGAACTGGTAATTTCTTTTGAAAAAAAGATTGGAGCCAATTGTAGGATATTTTCATTTTAGAACTGTTTTAAGAATCTTAAATCACCAGAATAAAACAATCT
>Ga0265596_1001041_pt1 | contig 13919 bp, 14 predicted proteins | sample saktaG_FD_190143 | JGI IMG/M metagenome (GOLD analysis project Ga0265596, IMG submission 190143) | Saline water microbial communities from Sakinaw Lake, British Columbia, Canada - sak_2013_06_06_60m | ecosystem: Environmental > Aquatic > Non-marine Saline and Alkaline > Saline ...
GCGCGCGTTGAAATCGAAGAAGCCGAAGTGCGTCTGGAATTCAGACATATTCGTTCTGTGTCCGCTGCTGGTGGGCGAGCATGCGCAGCGAATTCAGAGTACCGACTATGTGCTGTTTCACGTAGACCGGGGATTCGTCACCCTCCAGCATCATCGGCCGGTCGACGGTTTTCATGATTGTATTCGCTCTATCCTTCATTGCGCACCCCTGGGATGACATTTAGCACATAGAGGGACATATAAATTGGTAATTTTATCCCCGATTATTCTATCATCAAAGGATAGGGGAACCACATGATGTAATTCTAACTTTTTGTTTGCCCCACACCTTACACACCTATAATTGTAATAATCAAAAATAAGATCCCTTAACGCTCCGTAAGTTAAATAAATATAATAATCAGGATATTCAATAGGTTCTGACCTAATTTTGTCAATGCATCTTTTTATTTCATCCATTGAAAACCCCCCTTTTTTTAATCGACAAACTCTATTATTTAAATAATCAATATAGGCCGCAATATGACTTCTACTCTGGAGTATCATTATGTTAATCTTATATTCATCGAATAATTTATTCATAAATTTTAAATCATCTACGTAATCCAATCGCAAATTATCACCATTAAACATATATAATCTAGTTTGAAAAGTCATCATCCTTTCTCCCACCATACGGGCCTTCACCGCCCTATCTCGCATCATGAGTAGTATCCATGCCGTATGTGCGCCCACATCCGTGTTCGGTCTTTTGGTCTTCTCGCATATTTCCGGTTAGGGCGGTTCATTCTTACCGGGTGCATCGTTTTCCTGGTGAGTCCTCGCGGTGCTGGCCGGTGCAGGTTGGTCTTCCGCACTCGCTTCTTGTAGCTCCTCGGCAGCATGAAGCGGATTAGAGAGATCTGAAAGCTCATCGGTTCTTTTCCCATCACGCTCGCCCCCGTATTACCCGCCACAATTTCGCCAGCAGTGCACACAGGAGCCAGCCGTATGCGATCGCAAGGCAGCCAACTATCGCGAGCCAATCTATCTCGGTCATGGCGCCGCCTCCTCTTTCGTTTGAATGAGCGCCAGGAAGTCCTCTAACCTCAGCGTCACGAGCTCGCCCCTATCGTTCTTCGTGTGCGTGACGAGCAGCGGCATCTTATGCTCCTTCTTCGCCTGCTTCTCCACCGCATCGAAAAGCGTATGGTGCGCCCACTGAGCACGGAGCTTGATCTCCACGTATGCGCCTGGCTGAACCGTACAGTCGATACAGTCCGCCGCTGTGCCGTGCTGGCTGTTGCTGCCTGATAACGGGGTACGCCGCCCGCCGAACTTCTCGCACACACGCTGCTCTAACTTCTGCCAGGTACGCTTATTCGTTGTCATCGCCCTTTATACTCCTCGCGATTGCTTCCGCTAGTCGCGGTGGCACTGCGTCGCCGACCATGTGATATTTCTGCTCGACCGTACCGCTGAAGTGATAGTCGTCCGGGAACGATTGCGCCCTGACGCACTCGATCCAGGAGAGTTGTCTCAGCACGCCGCAGTCGTACACCACCGGCGTGCTCGCTCGTAGACCGTGATAACCCGTCGCGCAGATCGTCGGCACTATGTCGTTTTCATCAATAAATTGCAGATCGAACCGATAGCCCCGTTGGCCCATCAGGTTGGCGCGTTTGAATGCGCCTGCAATCCCCCTTTTCGAGAGGATGCGTGCGCCTTCTGGATGCTTGATTTTGCCGAACCTGACCCAGGGCTCAAGCTTCTGGTTGTCGTAGGTCTTGGATCCGTTTTTTGAGTGCGTTGGCAGCGGGAAGGGGTACCGGCCCGCGATGCATCGGCGCCGCCGTTGCGGTACGCCGTAATCTGCCGCGTTCAGGATGTTGTACGACACGGATTTTGGCAGATGTTTTGACAGCGGCGGCACGTTTTCGAGTATCCAGAACTTCGGCTTGTAATCTGCAACGATGTCCAGGAAGTGGTTGGTGAGGGTCATGTCGCACGTGCGGTTGCGGTTCGCAATCGAGAAGGACGTGCAGGGCGTGCTCCCCAGGATCACGTCCGCTTGTGGGAGGTCGCCGACGCTCAGGTCGAGGATGTCTGTCTGCAGGGTGGGCACCTCCGGATGGTTTACCTTGTAGCACTCAAGGGCGTTTTTGTCGATGTCCACAGCTAGGACGACCTCAAAGCCGGCATTCTTGAAGCCTAACGTGGCGCCGCCAACTCCGCAGAAAAGATCGATTGCCTTCATTCCGCTGATCGCCTCGCTTTTAGATCGCGCTTCGCCTTGCCTTCGCTTATCGATACCACGCTTTCGCTGCCACACGCGCAGATCGGCCTCGGGCTCGGTACACGCGTCGAGAACGTCTTACCGCATTTCGCGCACCGCCACCAGTACTTCTTGGCGGTCATCGTTTCGCGTTCTCCAGTTCTGCCAGCAGCCGGTTCAGCTCCCGCACACCCGTTCCGAAATCGCGGATCGCCTGGATGTGCGTATCGATGTTCTCCGCGAACAGTAGCTGATTCTGCGTGACGCCCGCGATCGCCTGCAGCAGCTCACCCGTCGTTACCGGCTGCGATTTCAGAGAGTTGAACCACGCCTGCACCTTCGCGTTGTCCGAGGCCGCGGTGCGTGGATGCACCGTCTCCGCTTCGTGCAGGTTGAACGAGTTGTCGATCACAAACCACAACTTGCCCGTCTCCGCTTCTCTTACTTGCAGACGCTTACCTTCGCGGTCGTACTGTTCCGCTAATGCGTTCCGAACGAGCGCGTAGTGCTGCCGGCTCACTTTGAACCTGTACTCGCGCCCGGCCCGAAATGTGAAGTCCGCGTGCAGCAATCGCTCCAGCTTCTTCACGAGCCCAATAAACGTTATCAGCGCATGCTTACGCGCGTCCTTAGCCGTATCCGCAAAGAACGAGCTCTTCTCGTAAATGATCACTGAGTTGTTCGTCAGCCAGACCTTACGACCTTCCAGCCACAGCCGCTCACCGCCGCCCAGTATACGCAAGCTGCTGAAGTTGATCCCCAGCCGATCCAAGTACGCTTCTCGTCTGCTATTCGTCCAGTTCAGCAATGCTGGCGGCACCTTCAGCACGAATACGAATGCGTGTCCCCGCACCCTGTCCGAACAGCCAGAATATTCGCACTTCTTCGGTGTCTTGTCAAGAGTTACCTGAGTTGTTTTCGCACTTCTTTCACTATCTTGTTTTCGCACTTCTTCCGCAGATGCGGTTACTTCCCAGCAGCCATAACCGACTTTTCTAACGAGCCCATTTGTTTTGAGACGGTTCAGATGGTACTGAAGCGTTTCTTTCGGGATGCCGAGCTCGTGCGCGATCTGAGCGGGTCTCTGTCCGGCGTGAAGGCGTTGCAACAGGGACAAGTGTGAATCGCACTTCCTATCTTGTGGGGTATCTTGTTTTCGCACTTCTTTCGTCATAAGATCGAAGATGCCACCTACTCTTTTCGCCGTCATATTTTTATCATAGGTTGCAACCGCGAGTATATAAAGCTTGCGGTTCCATGCGGCGCGCTGAGCCGGTGCCAGCACCAACGCGAATCGGACGAAGACGACAACACCATAACGATTTGTACACTTGATGGATCCGTTTGCGATTATGAGCATTGTCAGAGGCTAGAAAAGAAAGCTGGCGTATTTTACGGGCAGTTCGAGTCGCGATCGAAGTTCGTTGAATACTGCATATTGCTCGTCATCTCGATTGCGGAAAGCGATCGCAAGTCGCTACAATTCGTGCGCGATTTCATTGAGGTGTTATCCGAACGGCCGGAGCTCGGAGCGAAGATCGCCTTCTTCCTGCAAGAGTTGAAATAGACTGGACAGACAGACGGGATTTGAACATTGTGCAGAACGCCCGACCTGGGCGTCCCCCATATTGTTTATATCCCGTCCCGCACAATGACGGTTACCATGCCGAGTAGGATCCACGATTACGATAGGATGGTGCTGCGTCAGGAAGATCTTCTGCAACGCTCTGTGATTCTGGACGAGGACAAAGCGCTCATCAAGCGGTTCGTGACATTGAAGATTTCAGAAGGTATATCGGGTGCGCGGATCGCAAAGTATTATTCGACGCTGCGGCTACTCGCGGAACGGTTCAAGCCTGCAGATAAGACCTTCGAGCTGTGTACGAAGGATGACATTATCGCGATCGCGGCAAAGATCGAGCGCACGCAAACGAAGGCGTGGACGAAACGCGATTACAAGCTCTTTCTGAAGATGCTCTACAAATATTTGGGCCGCGAGACCGGTTTCATCAAGCCTCGGGATCCTTCTAATATGCTCATCCCCGAGGACTTAGTGACCATGGCGGACGTCAAGCGCATGATCGATGCCGCGCTAAATGATCGTGATAAGGCGTTCATCGCGTGCCTTTACGACGGCTCGTTCAGGATCTCAGAACTCGGGGGCGCACGCATACGCGACGTATCATTTGATCAGTACGGCGCGCGGTTGACCGTGGATGGCAAGACCGGGATGCGGAAGACGCGGCTGATCTTCTCCATGCCATATTTATCACGTTGGCTCGAGGTTCATCCGCTGCGTGAGGATCGTGAAGCGCCCCTGTGGGTCATGCTGAGTGGACGATACGTGCAGATGAATTACGCGGCACTCTATCGACAGCTGGGCAGAATCGCCGCACGCGCAAAGGTGGAGCACAAGGTCAATCCACATAATTTTCGACATTCGCGTGCCACATATCTCGCCCAGCATCTGTCTGAGAGTTTATTGTGCGAGTACATGGGCCTTACTCAGGGTTCAAAGATGGTCCGGACCTATGTGCATCTCTCGGGCCGCGATCTCGACAAGAGCCTGCTGAAGATGTATGGGTTGCAGCACGATAGTGAAGGGGACGAGATGGTGGATCTGAATATCGTGCAGTGCCCCTTCTGTCGCACGATGAATACGCCCGATGCACGTGTCTGCTTGAATTGCCGGCGACCGCTCGGGGCCGAGCACGTGATCGAGAGAGAGAATCTCGCACAGTCGCTTTTTGAAGATCTGCTAGAACTCTCGGTGGATGATCCGGAAATCGCAGGGATTGTTAAGAAATATTTCGATCGGCGGAAAGAGAATATTTAAAAAGTACTCCCCAAGATCGAGCGGCCGCAGGTGCATCAGTGCCCGTTTTGTATGGCTGTGAACACGGATACCGCGGTCGTCTGCGTGAGCTGCCATCGGCCGGTCGCAGAGATCGTGACTCAAGAGCAGCGGATACATGCAATCTTCGAGTGGCTACTCCAGCTCGCACTTGATGATCCGGATACTGCCGATGCCATACGGCGGTACTTCGAGCGCAAGAAACCGCATTAAAGTTCTCTTTCGTGCTCTTTCCAGTATCGCGCCGCGGTCTTGCCGAGGCCGATTATATTCATTGCCCCGGCCATATCGGAAGCACCAATCTGTTCAAGCATCTTGCGCTCTTCGCCCATGCGCATAAGGAACGACTCGGGTAAGTGCTCTTCTGGGTTGTCCTTCGCGTATTTGAGTTCAGGCTCCAACTTGGCGATGAGTTCGGTCCATGCCCGTATTTCCCGAACTCGCTCTTTTGCTTCCTTTCGTGCAAAGATTACTTGCGCGTTCAGCCGTGCCATCTGGATTCGTATCTTGGCAATTACCGCCTTTGTACGCGGTGTGGGGCTGTTCGCGTCGAGTTCGGCGATATACTCCTCTTTGATCCTTATCTCTGCGAGTTTCTCAAGATAATCAAAATGCAAGAAGCAAAGATTCGTGAAGTGGACGTTACGCTCCAGGATGCACTGCCAGTATTTAGCGTCCGCTGTTGGAAACCGGGTATCCTTCAAAACGGATACCTCCATGAGATATTTCGGGCGGAACTGCTGGAGTTTATCCATCCGCTCAATAAGATCCTGAGAGATCTTATTGAGATATACCGAATCAGATTCTAAAAGCAGCCCATCCATGGCTAACTTTGCGATTCCCTGTGCATTTATAGGTGATATCTCTTGTGGCATAATATTACCAATATTCCTCCGTAATCGCCTGGATTGTCGCGGGCGAGGTTAAGCCTCCAAAACTGCCCGCAGAATTTGAACCTCCACATCCAGCAAGAGCGTGACGTTTCGTATGTAGATTGCCACCCGTGGACCAGGTAGAACCGTCATATTCCTCAGTTGAATCAGTAGATTCTGTTCCTGTGACTCCTATATCACCACCGATACATAAGCCCGCAGTTTGAATGCCCGCGCCAGAGGTAACATCACGGCCAATACTCAAGTCGCCAGACACTACCCAGGTAGAACCATCATATTCTTCCGTATCAACCTTAAATTGGTCCGTATATCCTGCGAAGCTAAGCCCTGCTGTTTGTGTACCACAGCCCGCAAGCATACTTCTAGCTACATTGAGAACACCACCACTTACCCATGCCGCGCCGTCGTACTCTCGAGTCATATTCTCAATTGTATTCACAGTAGAATTACCGCCAAAGCCTAATCCAGCTAGTTGTGTACCGCAACTGCCCAGGGAAAACCAGGCCACATCAAGATCGCCGCCACCTGACCATGTCGCTCCGTCGTACTCTTCAGATGAAACTAGACGGTTACCAGCGCCCCAACCACCAAATACCAGGCCCGCAATTAATGTCCCGCACCCACCCGCATATTTTCGCTTAGTATTCAAAGCACCGCCAGAACCCCACGTTTCACCATCATATTCCTCGGTAATCTCGGATTCGATCGATATCTGTCCGCCGAAGCTTAAACCGGCGAACTGAGTGCCACAGCCCATAAGGCCAAATCGTGCTGTATTCAGTGTAACACACCGATTCAGCCAGATATGCAAGGGCCGGGTCACGCTAGCTTTTATGCTTATTCGTTTTGTGTATGAAAGGTTTGCATGGTCTAATATCGGCTCTGCTTTTGCTGCTGTCAAGTTGGTACTATCAATAATAGATGCCGCTTCCGCAGCTGAGAGCGGATCCTCAAACATTTTCGCGGCTAGGGATGCCAAGCCGCCGTTATTCATCGAAGTCGCCAATTCGTCAACTGTCTGCTCTAAGATGCTTTTGCCGCCGCCTGCTACTTCGCCCCAAATAGGATCGGCGCCAGCGCCCTGTGTCTTTAGGAAATAGCCGTTCGTACCCGGAGCTAGCCGCTTTAGTGCACTGTCTGAGCCGCGATAGTAAATATCGCCCTGCGCGTCTGAACCTATTGAGAAGCCCCCATCTTTAATGAGGAGTTCATCGATTGTAACGCCCGCATCAGTTGTTTTCTCGACGATTGTACTGCACTTGATCCCATAACCAAATTCTACTTTAGGCGATGACTGGAAGCCCTTTACCCAGAAGACAGGAACACATTCGCTGCCTGTAGCATTAGGCACTCCAACTGTGAATAGCCCCTTATATATCCCCATAACTTCATCATCATCATCCCATATTACGAGCCGTGCTGGGCAATTCCCAGGGCCACCCACGAGTGATAATCCTTCCTTGGGATAGGTATTGTTTATAGAATGATTGGCAATTTTAATGTCTTCGATCGTTACGCCAGCCGATTCGGTCTTTTCCACTATCGTATCGCATTTTAAGCCGTAATTCAGCAGGAGGTACGGGGTATTTGTTACGCCCTCGAAATAGCCCGGCAATAATAAACTGTCCTTTGTGGCGTTCGGAACTCCGAATCTGATCTGTCCTGGATAGGATGCATGATCACTCCCATAGGGAAATATCCCAGCACAATAACATCCCGTGCCGCCGAGGAACTGGACAAATGAATCATTTACCGCGCTACGAAAGGTGTAACCGCACACGCTATATGAATCCATATTGAGGTTGCCGGTCATAGTCCGAGAACCATCTATTAGGAAGACTATGGGGTCCAATTGCGCGGATGCGATAATGCCATCTTCGTTAGGATCGTAGGTGCTCTTCAGCATATCACCGCCGCCGCCGATTGACGCCCATACCGGATCTGCACCCGCACCCTGGGTCTTCAGGAAATAGCCGTTAGTGCCCGCGGCGAGCCGAACCACATTGCCCGAGCTGTTCACGACGAAAATATCGCCCTGTGCGATCGAGCCCGGTATCTTAAAGAGTTGTCCGGTGGCTACACCTATTGTCTCGCCGAACTCGAGCGCGTTCGGAGTTGAATTCACCTTTATAATCTTGCCTGCTGCACCGGTATAGTTTGCTGGGGTATCAGAGAGATCGGTAAAGGCCATCGCCAACAGCGTCTTAACTTCCGCCGCCGTCAATGCGGCAATACCACCCGAACTCTTCCGCCCCACGAGCCGGGATGCTGCAACGCTCAAAGCCGCGGGCGTATTATCCACATCCGCATAGAGAATTGAATACGCATCGAATAGCGTCTTTACCACCGCGCCGTCTATCGCTTCGTGAGCGTCGTAGATCCCCTGCTCGATTTTATTCAAATTCGTGTCGCTTATCGCGGGCGAGGTGCCGTTCACCCACGTCGTTTTCGTGTATGACATTTCCTTTTTATCCCTCCTCCTGGATTATTTGATCCAATATTTCCGTATCTCCTTCACCATAACATCAAAATATTTCATCATGTTTTCACCCGCTTCAATAAGCATCGAATAGTCCGCGTAATTGAATTCTGCGGACAATAACCTAAACGCTTCACCGCTGGCGCTTGGATACAGCGTCGCACTGGGATACAGCGTCGCACTGGGATACAGCAGCCCCCACCCGGAATAGGACAGAGTGATATTGTCGCCCACGACCGCAACAAGAGCTTCTTTCGCCACGCTCAATTGGATGAAATCAAACGGCTCACGGAAATTCTCTACCAGGTTCTGCGCGATCATGTCCGCGCCTGCCTGCGTTTTCACTAAGTTGTTTGAGTACGAGTTCGCGCGTAGTCCGTACTTGTATATCGAGCTGCCAGATTGCGTGTAGCTTTCTGATACGAAGCCCCCGTCGGAATATTGCAGATCGAATACTTCCGCGCCCTTGTAGTGCGTTGCCAAATCGCCGTAGTAACTGCCAGGATTCGTTGCCGGGATATAGCCGCGACCCCAGATGTCGCCGTCTGCCGTCGGGTCTGACGGGTACGGTGCGTAAACGGCTATATCGGTATGGTCGGTATCAAATACCGCCGAGTAAATGGTGTATCGACCATCGTTGCCCGTGGAGCCCTTAACGCGGAACGTGTCCAGCGGGTGGTTCCATTGGCTCGCGTAATTGCCCGCCACCGTGAATTTGCCGTTTACGGTATCAACAGCGATGATGGGCCACAGGAACTCTAACGTGTCACCAATTTTCGAGCGATACTTCACCCACTCGTTGCCGAGCCGAACATCACCGGAACTTGGAAATGAGGCCGCATCTTCAAGCGGCAAACTCGCACTGTTCGCTGTCATCATGTAGAGCGTATAGGAACGATTTAGCGTTGCGTGGAAGCTCTCGCTGATGACACTATCGCCTTCGACGGTGATAATATTGTAGATGTTATCTTTCCCTATGATGTCTCCTATTCTCTGCACGTCATTATCGAGCTTAAATTCTTCAGTCGGTGTTGCGCTCCCTTTTCGATCGACGAAATTCAAACGATCGGTGTCATAGCCCACCGCTTGATCCACGTACCAATCAAAATCGACGATAAGCGCGACGGTCATGATTAAACGCAGCACGGTCTCGTCCTCAGCGTTAAAATCGATGTGTATGCCGTTATCGATCGTACCCTCGCCTATCACGCCGTCTATCAGGTCCTTCACCACGTCGCCCGCGTACTCATTCGTCCACGATAGCGGCTCTGTAATCAGCACGTCATCCAGCAAGATCTCCATACCGCGCCCTTCGATCACCCACTCTTCGAGCAACGCATCGTGATTCGTTTCGCGAATCTCGCCCTTCAAAAGGAGATCCGGGCCGTAAAATAGGTAAAAGAGGTTGCCGGTCTCCATCAGCGCCTCTTGCGCCGACGACAGCATATAAACCGTCGCTCGGAAGGTCGATATGCGATTCAATTCCCTCCGGTATATCAAATCGTAAAAGTCCAAAAACGTTACCGCGCTTGCGTAATTAGATGCCGAGATCTTCAGCGTGTACTCAGTCATTTTTCTTATTTAATTTAGCTTAGCTGAAATCGCCCTCCTGTAATTCAAGCAGAAATTCGTACTTCTCCTCCGCAGCCTCTTTCCAGATGTCAAGCTTCCAGATACACGTGTTGTACGGATTGCCGCTGTTGTTCTCGCCCCACGTAAACCGCACCCGACCCGAAGTCGCGCCGGTCCCTTTTTCAAACCACGTCTTGCTCGCCGCTTCCAGATTATCCTTTTCTGTCTGCGTCGCCCGGCCCGTAACGATGAACATTGCCTTGCGTGCAGATCGCGTAGGCCGTATCCGCGGTAATTCCTTTCCCGCTCGCGGGTTGAACGGGATCGTGTACTCTATCCGCTGGTCCACTCGCGTCGCCGTTAACGTGTATTCCGTGTCGTCTTCGGCTTTTATCTTCACATCTAACGCCATTATTGACACCTCGCATAGTCTTTCAGCTCTTTTCGCAGCTCATCCTTCAGCCGGCGCGCAATCTCGCGTATATCGTAATCCGTCTTGATCGTTGCGGCTATATGCACCGGCATGGTCACGTTGATCTCGGTACGCTCTCCTCGCGCCGGCGCGAGAGCAGCGGCAGGCGTGACGTACTCGCCCGCATGGAGTATCGCAGGCCCGGTGCGATTAACGTACCCGCCGCGCTGGTAGCCCGGCATCCAATTCATTCCCGACAGGGCCTTTAGATTCTCCACGACGCTCGTTTCCAGCTTCGTCGTCTTGATACCCTCTGCGAGCGTTTCCATAACCGTCTTGCCAATAACGAGAAGCGTTGGCGAGAACCCTAACAACCCTGCGGACCAGCTCGCTAAATTGTCCGACACAAACGATAAACCGCGTTTTAGCGCGTCCCACAGTTTAGCGCCTATATCGCCCAAGCCCTTAATGAGCCCGTCTATGAATTGCACGCCCATATTATACGCGTTGGCCGCCCACGATTCGAGCTCCGTTTTGACGGATTCTAAGCCTGCACTGAATTGCGCCTTAAAGCTGTTCCAGTGCGCTAACGAGTCACTCCACACCTTCTTCATCATTCCGGGAATCGCGCCGAGATCACCTTCCATCACGGCAACCGCGACCGCACCGAGCATCTGTATGGGCCAGGTGATGCCCATTATGAGATCGTACAGTATCGGGTGCGCTTTGCTCCATGAGTCTATTACGTCTCCCGCTGCTTTTGTTACTCCCTCTGAATAGAGATACCAGATTATGGTCGCACCCGCAACGAGTACGCCGATCGTAGCGAACGCCGCGCCTATACCCACTCCGAGCGATGCTAAAGCCGCTTTGATGCCCGCAATGACCACCGTTATCTTAGCGCCGATGCCTCCGAAGATCGCGCCGATGCCCAGCGTCGCTAATGATGTCTTGAGCAATGCCAAAATCGGAATTAAGGTTACGAGGGCCGCACCACCAATAATAATCGCACCTGCAGCGGCTTTGACGGGCTCAGGCAATCCCGCGAAGGCGTCTGCGCACCCCCAGAGAAAATCGAGCAGCGGTTCGATGACCGGCGACATCGCTATCCCGATTTCGTCGAAGACGTAGCCTACGATCCAGCCGAATTCACGGAAGTAGCCGCCGATAACGGCAGAGCTCTTGGCGACCGCGTACAGCGATGCGATTGCGGCCGCGCCGACCGCGACCCAGCCCATCTTCCACTTGCCGAGAAAGCCTTCGACTTTCTTCGTTTCGTTCGCTGCTGTATTGGCGGTCTTCACCGCCTGGACATCAACGCCCTTGAACGCATCCGTGATCGCCTTCTGTGAATCCTTCGCGGGCCTGCCCATCTCACGTGTGGCCGTCGTGATCTTCCCCATATCATCTGAGACGGATCCGGCCGCCATTTCAATCTCGCGTTTGAAGTTACGCAGGCCTGAGAGCGCACTGGCTACATCCGCTTCGATCAATATCTGTAGTGCCGCTACTTCGACCATTTTACGTTATTTCGTCTTGCTCCGTTCCTTCAGTGTCTCTTCGAGATAGACTGTGAACCGCCCGATCTTCTCTGCATCCATCGCCTGTATGTCCGCATAACTTAGCCCTGGCAGGTTCAGCAACAGCAGGAACTCTGTGAGCTCCGCTTCCGTGACGGGATCCGTATGTTCTAAGGAGCCGTGAATGGCTCGCCGCGAAAATCCTCTTGCTCCTTGCTTATGATCTTAATGCTCTTCGGGACGAGTTCCGCCAATTGCTGGCCGACTTCATCATCGATCTTGACGAGCGCAAGTTCCAGATCCTCATCAAATGGATGCTCCTTGATTATATGGAGCAGGGAGCCACGCTGATACTTGTCGAGATCGAAATGCCCCTTGTTATCATCATCCACGGTCAATGCCTCGCTCATCGCCCTGTTCCGTTCAGCCCAGGTCGGCTTCCGGTACTTGAACAGATATTCCACGCCATTATGCGTGATCACTTTTTCCTTGAGCTCCCGGTCCGTATAGAGTGCTGAGCCCCCCGATGTTTTTCTTTCGCCTTTTGTCATCGCTTACGACCCCGCGCTCTCGTTCGGATATGTTGAGATGCTATCAACGACAACAATCTCCAAACTTTTCATCAGCACCGTGATGTCCGTCTGCAGCACGCCCTTCTCCGGGATCGGATGCGGCGCTTCCGTCAGAATGCACTGCGCGGCCCCGTTTTTGAACTCGATCGTATCGCCTGTGTCGCGTGTAATTACAAGATCCACATCGAATTCCGTCTCCACGCCGATATGATCGAAGATGTCCAGATCCGTCGGGATGATCGATGCTTTCAACTCGATCGTCTGCTCGTCTTCCAGAATCTCATAGGGGTAGTCTGCGTTCGTGTCCTGCCAGTAATATTCCGGGTGCAGATGGTTATCGATTGTGATCGTCCAGTTTTTCAATCGCGCGAACGGCGAATCCCAGAGATAGAGATTTGTGCTCGTCTGATGGTACTGGTACGGTTTGGTCGTGACCGTCTCCACCACACTCTTATCGTCCGTTGATTTATATCCCTTGCCTGCGATAACATCGAGTACGGCCTTGATGATGCCCTTATCCGTGCCCTCGATCGTCATCCGGTTCACCTTGCATCCGGTGAAATATCGCATGTAATCGCTCGTACCGTCACCGAGTACCGCCTCCATTACGAAGCTCGGTAGCACCGAATCCGTCTGGATCGTGTGCGTCGATGTGGTCTTTATGCTTTTCCCAAGCCCGAATACGAGCGCCTTACCGTTTTGCAGCGTGAATGGGATCGAGCCCACGAATTCGACCTCGTTCCGATCACACATATCCGGAATCCGCGATAAGCTCCCGATTGTCCGGTAATAGTCGTACATCCGTTTGGGGTCGGGTAGTGATACCTTTTCCCTCAGTATTCCGAACTTGCCTGTCTGCGCTGATTCCACCGGTGTCTCGTTCCAATCTGATTCTTCTTTCCAGCCTAGCTGTGCCAGACTAGCGTATAACACCATTCTTTCTTCCTGTCACCTCCTCTCTTGTGATTTCAGAGAGCTTCATTCCATTTCTCCAATTTGTAATCCACAACGCCGCGCCACGAGCCGGGCCGGTGAAATAATGTCTTCCGGACGAATTGCAATATATCCCAGTCCGTATGCGGCTGCCGCCGCTTCGCTTTGCGGATACGCTCGGTTTCTGCGTATAACGCTTTCCAACGTGCTTCGCTCACGACCGATCGTATATCGAGCGAAACGAATCCGCTCTTGTCTTCAGTGTTGTAAGCGAGATCCCCGGGGGTTTTCGGCATGCCCGAGGTCTCATAAATGAGGATGAGATCAGCCGCACGGAGATCAACGCGCTTCTCATCCCATTGCGCAATGATCGTTGGTTTCGTTACGGTCTCTTCGTTCCAATTCGCATTTAAAATTGATTCGATTATGC
>Ga0265596_1001049_pt1 | contig 13823 bp, 19 predicted proteins | sample saktaG_FD_190143 | JGI IMG/M metagenome (GOLD analysis project Ga0265596, IMG submission 190143) | Saline water microbial communities from Sakinaw Lake, British Columbia, Canada - sak_2013_06_06_60m | ecosystem: Environmental > Aquatic > Non-marine Saline and Alkaline > Saline ...
TTTTTATTAAACTATTATATGAAACACAGACCTTTCGATGATAACACTTTAGAAACAGAAAAAAAGATTTTATTCAATTTAGGGAATAGTCAAATTTTAGGATATGTAGATAGAATAGCTTACGACGAAAAGAAAAATGAATATGTTATTCACGATTACAAAACATCTGGCTCGCTTCCAACAAAAGAAAAAATCGACAACGACAAACAACTTTCAATTTATTCTTTAGCTGTTCAAGAACTTTTTGGAAAAAACCAAAGGTCTTTGCTTGTCTGGCATTATTTAAATTTCAATAAACAAATCTTTGCACGAAAATCAAACCAAGAACTTGAACAACTTAAACAAGACATTTTAGAACTTATTCAAAAAATAGAATCTACAAAACAATTTTCAACAAACAAATCAGCTCTTTGCAATTGGTGCGAATACAAAAACATGTGCCCTAATTTCGGATGCCAACCTCCAACCAAAAAACAAAAACAAGAAACATTGGATAAATATCCAATTGTTAAGAAATATTTGAGGGATTGATATTAATTTTAAACTTCTATTTGAATAAATTTTTTTATTTGCTATTACTTTTCCCAAACAATATGCCCATTAATATCGTGTTTCTCGTAAGTTTTCAAAACATCTTCACAAAATTTTATTAATCCCTCATTATTTTCTTTCTTTGCTAATTCATACAATCTAATGAACATCTTCTTTCCAGTTTCAGTTTGTTTCAAAGATTTCTTTATAAAATTATGTTGTGCACATAAAGTTTGGCCATTTTCAATTGTAGCTTTTCCTCCAAAATATTTTGGTTTAATGTGATCTACTTGTAATTCAACACCTTCTTTTTTTCCACGACCACAAATTACGCACTTGTAACCATCTCTTTTCAATATTATAGCTTTTTGTTTTGGAGTAAATTCTTCTAACTCTTTTTCTTTAACTGCATTAGGATCATAACGATAAATTCCTTTCTTAACTTTAATAAGAAAACCACTCTCGTGTAAATTTCTAATTGACCTCCAAGTATCTCTCGGTTTTTTATTATAAATTTTCAAATATTTTTCTTCAACCCAATCTACCACAGGCCCATGAGACATATCTTTATTTTGGTTTGCTTTAAAAAATTCTATTAACAAATCCTTAATTGATTTTTTCTTTTCCATTTAAGATAATTCTTTTTGATTTATTTTCGCTTCTGTTTTTAAACGCTTGATTGCTATATCACAATAATCTTTATCAATATCAACACCTATCCCCTTACGATTATTAAGATGGGCAGCAATAAGAGTTGTCCCACTTCCAAGAAAAGGGTCAAAGATTACATCTCCAACATAACTAAATAATTTTATACACCTACGAGGTAATTCAATTGGAAAAGGTGCAGGATGGCCCCCGGCTCCTTTTTTGTTTTGCCCTTTAAAAGACCATAACCCATTTGTCCATTCTATGAATTCTTCTTTAAAAATATCTGAACTCTTTTTATCATTTTTTTTCCATTTCTCTTTATATAAAATAATAATTAATTCTACCGGTGCAATCACATAAGGAGCAGATGCACTAAGCCAAGAACCCCAAGCAGTTCTTCGTGAAATATTTCCTTCATTCCAAATAATTGTTGAATGATATTTAAATCCAATCTTTTTCGCAAGAGTTGTTAAATCAGCTCCAACACTTTGTTGCCCTCCCTTATTTTTATCTAAAGGAACATTTAAACACATTCTCCCATCTTCTTTTAATAAATCAAAACACTTAGACAACCATTTATAACTAAATTCTAAATACTTTTCATAAGAAATTTGATCATTATGAGTATTATATTTTATATCCACATTATAAGGGGGAGAAGTTACTATTAAATCCACTGAATTATTAGGTATTGAATCAAATTTTAAAATATCTCTTTTAAAAATAGAAATATTCTTAAATTTAAAGTAAGGTTTATTATCTTTTAACATAGGGATAGTATTAATTTTATAATTTATAGGAATTTCTTCTCTTTGTTTATTTAAACTTAATTGCATTTTCCTTTATTATCTTTTTATTAATTCCATTAGCTATATAAAAGTTCCTTCTCAATCCCCCTTACCAACAACAACTTCGTCATCAAGAACTTTAACCAAATCTGTAACATAATCGCCTTGCTGAAGTTTTACAATTCTAACACCTTGAGCAGCACGACCCATAACTCGAATGTTTTTCAAAGAAGTTCGAATCACAATTCCTTTTGCTGTTGTAATTATTATACCATCATTATCATTTACAGAAACAGATGTAACAACTTCTCCTGTTTTTTCAGAGACCTTTAAATTAAGAACCCCTTTTCCAGCTCGTGCAGTTTTTCGGTAATTACTTACAGCTGTTCGCTTCCCATAACCTTTTTTTGTAATTGTTAAAATAGCTTCGGTATTCAAAATTTCCAAGCTCACAACTTCATCACCTTTTTCCATTTTAATTCCCGTTACACCATAACTTGAACGACCCATTTCACGAATATCATTTGAACTAAACCGAATCGCTTTTCCTTTTCGTGTTGCAAGTGAAACTTCTTCAGACTTTTTAACAACTTCAACTCCAACTAAAAAATCAGAATTATCATTAGGTAAATTAATTGCACGAACACCTGAAGCTCGCGGTTTTGAAAAATGTTTTAAAGAAATTTTCTTAACCTGTCCTTTTTTTGTTGCCATAAATAAACAATCATCAAATTGTTTAACAGAAATAACATTTGTAATTGATTCATCTTTTAAACTTAACAAATTAACCAAAGCTTTTCCCTTGCTATATCTTTCAGCTTCAGGAATATCATAAGTTTTTAACCACAAAACCCTTCCACGCGTTGTAAAGAACATTAAATAATCATGAGTAGAACAAGTAATTAATTGTTTTACAAAATCGCCTGTTGCAAGATTACTTCCAATCACTCCTCGACCACCTCGTTTCTGCTCCCTATATGTTTGAACATCCATTCTCTTGCAATAACCTTTATCTGTAATTGTCACAACAACTTCTTTATCTTGAACCAAATCTTTTTCTTTAATTTCCCGAATATTCTTTAACACAGTTGTTCTTCGATTATCACCATATTTTTTCTTAAGTTCTAAAACTTCTTTAACAATAATTTTTAAAACTTCCTGAACATCGCCCAAAATTTTCTCATATTCGGAAATACTTTCTTTCAAAACTTGGTTTTCTTTTTTCAATTTATCTTGCTCTAAAGAAGTTAATTGTTGTAATTTAGTATCTAAAACAGCCTGCGCTTGTCTTTTTGTTAGCCCAAACTTTTTAATCAAACCTTCTAATGCTTCTGTCACACCTTTAGATTTTTTAATTAAAGAAATAATTTCATCAATATTTTTCAATGCAATTAAAAGACCTTCAACAATTTCTAAACGATCTTTTGCTTTTTTCAATTCAAATTTTGTTCTATTTGTAATAATTGTTTTTCTATGTTTAACATATTGTTCAAGAACATCTATTAAATTCAAAACTTTTGGCTGACCTCCAACTAAAGCTAAAAAATTAACATTAAAAGAATCCTGCAAACGCGTATATTTGTAAAGAGAATTACTAACAAATTTTGAGTTCGCACCTTTTCTTAATTCAAGAACAACCCGAATATTTCCTTTTGAAGATTCATCTCTTAAATCAGAAATATCTTTAATTTTTTTCTTTTGAACAAGGTCTGCAATTTGCGTGATTAAAGTTGATTTATTTAACATATAAGGAATTTCAGAAATAACAAGAGATTCTTTTTTATTAACTATTTCAGTAGAAAGTTTCCCACGCATAACTAATCTTCCTCTTCCTGTTTTATATAAATCAATCATATCGCCTGTAACACTTCCACCTGTTGGAAAATCAGGACCAGTAACAATTTCACAAAGTTCTTCAATTGTTATTTTTGGTTTTTTAATATAAGAAATAATTGCATCACAAACTTCTGTTAAATTATGCGGAGGAATATTTGTAGCCATTCCAACTGCAATTCCTGTTGCACCATTCAACATTAAAGTAGGTAATTTACCAGGAAGTAATTCTGGTTCTTTTACTGAACCGTCATAATTAGGAACAAATTTAACAGTCTCTTTTTCAATATCTTGTAATAATTCTAAACTAAGTGCTTTTAATCGCGCTTCTGTATATCTCATTGCAGCTGCACTATCTCCATCAACACTCCCAAAATTCCCTTGCCCAAAAACAAGAGGATATCTTAATGAAAAATCTTGAGCCATTCTAACCATTGCTTCATAAATTGAACTATCTCCATGAGGATGATATTTACCCATAACTTCCCCAACAACCCTTGCTGATTTTTTAGTCTGGGTTCCAGGTTTAAGCCCCATTTGATACATTGCATATAAAATTCTTCTCTGAACAGGTTTCAAACCATCTTCAATAGAAGGCAAGGCTCTGGAAACAATAACGCTCATTGCATAATCAAGATAAGCTTTTCGCATTTCACCTGAAACTTCTGTTTCATAAATTCCTTTTTCTGTTTCTTTAAATTGTTCTTCTGGTGTCATTTTTTATTTAAGTTAATAAAAACACAAAGTTTAAATAATTTAATTTATTAAATAAATTGTAAGGGTTGCTTGGAGGAGCTGTGTGGATGCCTTTGGCTTTAAAGCACAGCATAATCGAGGTTCGCATCCTTGGATGTCCACTCTTACATTTATTTTCCTTTAAATTTGAATAAAACATCTTCAATCATTTCCTTATTTATTGTTAAGTTAGCATATTTTTTTCTCCTGAAAGTTTTTAGTGCAATTCTATGAGCTAAAGATTTTGTTTCATCACCCTTTCTTAAGGTAATTTTTATTTCACTGAAATAATTTTGATTTTTAAAGAGCAAAGGGAGTAATTTTTTTAATTTCCTAAAATCAATATCCTTACAAATTTTAATTTCTTCAACATCCTCCAAAAAATCTTTAATACAATAGTAAATCATAATGCAATGCAATTTCTCAATTAAATTAGTAACTTGGCTTTTGTATTTTCTAATTATTTCTTTTTTTATTTTGCTTTCTAAATAAACACTATTTTCAAATCCATTATTTCTTCTAAAACCAAGAGCAGAATTATAATTAAGTTGCTGAATCTGTCCACTAATATCAATTTCTATTTTTTTGTTTTTCTTTTCCATCATGCTACATCCTCCCCTTTATCATCTAAGTATTTCATAAATTCATCTTCTGTTAATTCTTTTTGCACAACTTCTTCACCTTTCCAACCACATTTATGACATTGCCATTGTTTTCCAGTATTTGTTTCTTCTTCTAAATCTAAATTACTTAAAACAAGCCCAACATTATTGCTTCTACATTCTGGACATTCTTTAATTTTAAATGTTTTCTCTTTTTTCTTTTCACTTGAAATTCCCTGCACTTTTTCCCAATCAGCTTTTGAGTCATAACCTTCTATTATCCATGCAGGTGTTGTTAGTTTTGATTTTTTATTTGACATTTTAAATTTTAACACATTTAATTAAATAAAAGATTTTCCCCTCAATAATTTCTTCTATTTTAAATCTCTCTCCTTTTAAAATATTAACCAAATCTTCTTTATTAAATCCCTTAGAAATTTCATTTCCAGTAAGGCTTTTGACAAAAGCCTTTTTTTCATCAACAATTTCAAATTGATTTGGGGCATATTTATTATATAAACTCATTCTTTCAGAAAAGGATTTTTCATTATAACAACTAAAAATAAACTTTCCAGAGCCTTTCAAAACTCTTGTAATTTCTCTTAAAATATCTTCTCTTAATTTATCTGGAAAGTTACTAAAAGTTAATCCAATAAAAATAATATCCAAAGAATTATCTTTAAAGTGCATATTTTTGGCATCTTCTAAAAAAACTTTCACATTCCTCAAATTTTTTAAATTTTCTTTACAATCTAAAAACGCTTTTTCATTATAATCAATTCCAACTGCTTTTTTACAAAATTTATATACATTTTTCAATGTTCTTCCATCACCACAACCAATATCTAAAAAAATAAGCTCGTTGTTTAAATTTTTTGTTAAATAAGTTTTTTCTAATTCAAAATATTCTTTGTATCCTTCACTAGGATTTTTTTCTATTTTTTCCCAAAGGTTAACTTTTTTCTTATCCATCTTAAATATCTAAATTTGTCTCTATGCAAGCGACTGCGTCGGCGAGCATTGGCTTACACATCGAGATTTGCCTCCTTTGCATTTTCAGCTATGAATTCTTTTCTGCCTTGAACATCGTCGCCCATTAACATTGAAAAAGTTTGGTCAGCTTCAACAGAATCCTCTACAAAAATCTTTTTCAGCTTCCGAGTTTTTGGATTCATTGTGGTGTCCCAAAGCTGTGTTGAACTCATTTCTCCAAGACCTTTAAACCGAGTAATATTACTTGTTCCAAGTTTTTCAACAGCTTTTTTTAATTCATCGTCGGTATAAACATAATAATCTTTTCCTTTCCTAATTCGATAAAGCGGAGGCAATGCAACAAAAATATTTCCATTCTCAATTAACTGAGGTAAAAATCTGAAAAAGAAAGTAAGCAAAAGTGTTTTAATATGTTCTCCATCAACATCTGCATCTGTCATAATTATAACTTTTTTATATCTTAATTTTTCTAAATTAAATTGTTCACCAACACCTGTTCCAATTACAGTAATCATATTAGTAATTTCTTCGCTCGAAAGAGCACGAGAAGGATTCGACTTTTCAACATTTAAAATTTTTCCTTTCAACGGCAAAATCGCCTGAGTTTCTTTATTCCTTGCTTGCTTTGCACTACCTCCTGCACTTTCTCCTTCAACAAGATACAATTCAGTATCATCTGATTTTTTTCTTGAACAATCTGCAAGCTTTCCTGGCAAACCCCCTAATGAAAAAGCATTTTTTCTACGAACTAAGTCCTTTGCTTTTTTAGCAGCTAAACGAGCCTTAGCAGAATCAAGTGACTTCGAAGTAATCTTTTTTGCAATTGCAGGATTTTCCTCAAAAAATTCAGTCAATGCAGTTGTAACAATAGAATCAACAAAACCTTTTATTTCAGAATTTCCTAATTTAGTTTTTGTCTGACCTTCAAATTGTGGATTAGCTAATTTTAAACTAAGCACAACCATTAAACCTTCTCGAACATCGTCTCCAGTAAAAGAATCATTTTTCAAAAGTCCTTTTTTCTTTGCATAATCATTTATCACTCGGGTCAAAGCTGTTTTAAATCCAGAAACATGTGTTCCTCCTTCAACAGTATTAATTGTATTAACAAAACCAAAAATATTTTCTTGATAACTTGTATTATATTGTATACAAACTTCCATAACAGTTCCTTCAATTTCTCTTTTAAAATAAATCGGCTTATGCAAAACTTCTTTATTCTTGTTTAACCATTTTACAAATTCCATTAAACCACCTGAAGCAAAAAAATCAATTTTTTTATCTTTAGTCAAATCTTCTAAAACAATTTTTAATCCTGCATTTAAAAAAGAGAGTTCTCTAAAACGAGTTTCTAAAATTTTATAATCAAAAACAACAGTTGAAAAAATTTCTTCATCTGGCCAAAAAGTTATTTTTGTTCCTGTTTCTTCTGATTTACATTTTCCAATAACTTTCAGTTTTGTTTTAGGATTTCCACGAGAATATTCCTGAGAATAAACTTTTCCATTTCTTTTTATTTCTAAAACTAATTTTTTTGAAAGAGCATTTACACATGAAACGCCAACACCATGAAGCCCTCCAGAAATTGCATAAGACTCTTTATCAAATTTTCCACCTGCATGTAATTTTGTCATTGCAACTTCTGCTGCAGAAACCCCAAATTTTGGATGGTTATCAACCGGAATTCCTCTTCCATCATCTTCAACACTAACAGAACCATCTTTATTTATAGAAACTATTATTTTTTTGCAAAAGCCACCTAAAGCTTCATCAACAGAATTATCAACAACCTCATAAACCAAGTGGTGCAAACCTTCTTTTCCTGTTGAGCCAATATACATACTTGGTCTACGTCTTATTCCCTCTAATCCCTCAAGTACTTTTATAGATTCAGCTCCATATTTCTCTTTATCTTTACTCATTTTTACCTCCAATTTTATAGAGCATTGAATTTGGTATGAAAGGTTTAATTATTTCTATCAATTTTTTAGTGTCTCCTTGTTTAAACCTTAAATAGTAATATTTTCCGTCTCTAAATCCAATTGTTGGATTGAGCCCAAATTTTTTATTAAAAAATTCCTTCATCAATTCATGTTCTTCAAGAGAAAAAGAATTAGTACATAAAACAATATATCCTTGTTTATTATCATAACTTCCATCATCACATATCCAAATAGCAAAACTTCTTGGAGTTAATTGATTTAATATCTCTAAAGTTACTTTCTTTCTACCACTTATATAAAATAAATTTCTATAATAATTAAAAATTTGGTGTGTATGTGTTGAAAAATTTATAGCATGAATAAAAGATTCTTTAATTTTTCTTTTAACTTCTCTAAATTCAGAGACTCCAAACTCACTTAATATCTCAGATTTCCATCTTGCATATTCTTTTTGTTTTATAGAATGTGAAAATCTAAAACAAGAATTTAATTCTCTTTTTCTTACACAGGCATCTCCTAATAAACTACCAATAATTAAATCATGCTCTTTTTGATTTAATAACAATAAAGGATTTTTCTGAATATTTTCCTTCCATTGTCTTACTAAACGAATCAACTTTTTTGGGGAAATATTTTTAAAATCATATTCTTTAGAAAAAATTGCAACCTCCCTATCTGTTCTAAGACCTGACAAAATATCTGCCTTACTCTTTTGTATATTTGGAATAAGTCTTAAAATTCTACCTTCATTTATGGCAGAATTAAGAATTCTTGGCTTAATCTTTAATTCTCTAGATAATATTAAAATATCTCCTTTCTTCTCAATTCTTCTTGAAAGTTCCACTATATCAAATCTTTTTCGAACACCTTCAAGACCTTCCAAAACCTTAATTGAATCTGCTTTATATTCTGACATTTTGTTAAATTACTCGAATTTTATGAGTAGAAATTCTATCTACATTATAGAGAAATCAATTTGATTTATAAAGCTTTTGGCAGTTTTATCGACGACAAAATAAAAAATTAGGTGTTTTTATTCTTTTTCTTTAACTTTCTTTTTCTTAGAAATCCAACGAACTTTTCTTCTTTTCATAAGCATGTTTTTCCTGCATTTCGAAGAACATAAATAATAAATTGTTCCATCTTTCAAAATATATGTAAGACCTTTGTGAGTATCATACTGCTTTCCGCAATAACTGCATTTAGGCATTTGAAAACAACCTTGCGGTTTTTTTCGATTTTCCCTTCCTGTTCAGGTAAGCGATTTCTTCAATTGCCTCCGACGAAAACCGCGCAGGATAAATCTTTTTTAATTTAATTAATTGACATTCCATTTTTTATTTACTTATATGTAAAGTATAATTTCTTTGTTTAATTCCAATTTTTACTATTTCTTTAATATTATAATCACACCCTAATCCTTTTCTTAATTGGTTGGATGTACTTTCATTCAAATCTGCCAATTCAACAACTGTATCAAGAGCACTATTTTTTAATATCTTTCTAATATCTTCTTCTAACTTATTAACATCCCTCTCCATTTTAACTATATGCTCCTTTATGCGAAGTGACTGCGTCGACGAGCGTCCAATAAAGTTGGTTCATGTGTATGCTCCTTTTGAAACATTTGATTTAATTCTTCGTGCTTCGATTTCTGTTTCTCTAAGTACTAAAACATCTCCGATTCTTACAGGACCTTTAACATTTCTTCGCATTGAACGTCCTTTATCTCTTCCTTCCTGAACAAGACATTTAACTTGCGTAATTTCTCCTCTAAAACCTGTTCGACCAATTAATTCTTGAACAACAGCAGGAACAACTTCTCCTAAAATTCTATCACTTCCTTTAGAACCAGTTTGTTTTTTTTGATTAGTTTGCTGAGTTTTTGCCATTTTTAATTGTTATATGATTTGTTGATTTCTTTTTTACATCTTTCACGTGCTTCAGCCAATACACCATGAATTTGAACACTATCCTCATGACAAAATTTTTCTAAATCAACCACCACATCAATTATTAACCCCCTCATTTTATTTTTATCTTTTTCATTTTCTATTAAACTAATTTTTTCTTTCAAATTTTCAAAAAATTTAATTTCAACCATTTTACTTCAACCCCACAATATCTGCATCAGCTTCGCCTGTTTCAATAACTGCGACAGATGAAGCAGGAACAGAAATGCCCACAGCTATTCCAAGTTTTTGTTTATTATCAACTTCTTTGCACAAAATTTTTTTCTCTTTACATAAAAAAGGAATGTGTTGAATAATTTCTTTTGGTTCAACATCAGAAGCATAAACAACAAATTTTGCAGTTCCTCGCTCAATCGCTTTTGTAACTTCGTTTGTTCCTTTTTCAATCTTCCCTGTTCTTCGTGCTTTTTCAATAATTTGATATATATCTGTCATCTTAAATCCCGAGAACGACATCCTCATTTGAATCTTCGTCCATCAGATAAAGAACTGAAATATTTTTGGTTTATAAAACTTTCTAAGTATATCTTTAATAACATAAATCTTTTTAAAGAATATTCTGAATCAATAAATATGGTTAAAAGAAATAAAGACTTCTTAAAACAAATAAAAATTCATTTTGAACCAAGAAAAAAATATTTGAATGACATTGAATATGCAAGCTCAGAAGAAATAAAAGAAATTTATGAGATATATCGTGGATTAAAAAAAATTCCTAATGCAGACATAAAAAAAGCAAATTTACAAGGAAAATTTATAGAAGATGTTGGATACACTTATGAAGAATTTGTAGGTGTAGACATTGTTCTTCAAGGTCCAGACGAAACTATAAAAGAAAGTTTCAACTTTTTAAATCGCCAAGGAAGAAGACATTGCGAAGTCCAAGCAGAAAAATTTGAAAAAGACTTTTTTAATAGAAAATATAAGGCAACAGAACAACTTCTAAGAGAAATTACAAAAAGTTTAGAAAACAGGTTATAACTATTTCCACCCAACCTCAACATCATCAGTTCTCCATGTTTTTTATTTCATAAAAAACGTATTTCAAAAGAAGTCAATTTTTCCAATTTATATTAACTTCGTCAATCCTTTGCCTAGGAAAAATATCAACTTTATTTAAATCTTTTTCAAATATTTTTTTTCTGAAAAGAATTTCCCCAAGATAAGCAATCATTGCACCATTATCAACAAGCAAACTTTTGTCAGGGCAAAAAAACTTTGCTCCTCGTTCTTTACACATTATTTTGCACATTTCTTGTAAACGAGAATTACATGCAACACCGCCACCTAAAAGCAATTCTTTTTTTCCTGTATGAGCCAAAGCTCTTTCAGCTGTTTCAACTAACATTGCAAAAACAGTTTCCTGAAGAGAAAATGCTAAATCATTTAAAGTATAATCTCGCTCGCTCTGCCCGCTCGTTGATTTAAATTGATTTAAAATCGGCTTTGCCAGATTTCTCTGCTTAAATTTATTATCACTTAATTTATTTTTTAGCGAAGTTCCTTGACAACTGTCTGGAACTGAGCCAATTATTTGTGAGCGATTTTGGAGCGAACCTAATTTCTGTTTAAGATTTGTCAAAATTCCTGAAAGTGCAATATCCATTCCTTTAACTTTATAGGGAAGCTCAATATAATTTTTTCCTTTTTCTGCAAGCTTTTGAATTTTCGGCCCACCTGGAAAACCAATTCCAGCATAACGTGCAAAAGTATCTATAAAATTTCCAACACCTAAATCCAAAGTTTCTCCAAAAACCCGATATTTCCCCGACGCATAAGCAATTACTTGTGTGTTCGCTCCAGAAATATAAAGCATGACCGGTGAACCAACCTCAGAATTCCCAGCTCCAACAATCTTCCCAATTTCTAAATGAGCAATACAATGATTTACACCAACAAGTGGATTACTTGTGCCCTTTAGGGTATCCAATTTTCCAGAAAGTTTTTTTGCAAATTTCATTCCTTCAATTAAACACGGGGCTAATCCAGGACCTTGAGAAAATGCAATTGCATTAATTTCAGATTCTTTAATCCCAGCTTCTTCCAAAGCCTTCAAATAAATTTCTTGAGAAATATTTTTATGATGTTTTGCAGAATCAGTAGGAATTATTCCACCGGATTTTGTTGTATACATTGAACGAACATTTGCAAGAACTTTTCCATCACGCACAATTCCAATTCCAAACGTGTGTGCTGTTGATTCAATTCCTAAAATTATTGACATAAAAAAGAAAAGCGATTAAAGTTTTTAAGATTACTCTTTTTTTTCAGAGAAATATGTAATTGATTTATTAAAGTATGTAGTAGCCCCATTATAAATAACTGCAAAAGAAACCTTAACTCTATCTTGAGGCCCTATACTTTTTTCTTTAGCATATCGATTAAACATCTCATCCAATTTATCTTCAGATTCACTTCGAAACGTTTTTGAAATAAGTGTTTTTGCCATACAGAAAATAACAAATTCTTCTTTAAAAAAATTTGTATATTTCAATATACATATAAAATAAAATTAATTAAAAAATAAAAATAAAATAAAGAGGATTTATCTTTTCTTTTTCACAACTTTTTTCTTAACAGGCTTCTTTTTCACAACTTTTTTCTTTCTCTTTTTTCCGCCTCTAGCCATTTTTGCTTCACAAACATTTCCTTGACCATCAACGTAGTAAAGATGACCTGGCTTTCTTGTAATTACATTTTTAACAACAATTTTTCCCATTTTTCACCTCCTTTTGATTAATATATACTATTCAAGTAACATTTCTTTTTAAACTTTTCCTCACCGACGAGATTTTGAATAATTTCTTTGTAATGAGAACTAATTGGAATTTCAACAAATTTTTTATAGAATTTCCTCGACGGAACATGAAATTTAAAAGGTTCTATCTTTCTAATATCAATTATATTATTTCTTTCATCCAACCAAGCACAAACAAAAGGAAAGAAAACAAACATTGATGTTAAATGAAATTGAACAGGTTTTGAAAATTCAAACAAAAGTGCTTTTGCCTTTTCTCGTCGGCAAAACATTAATCCAAATGCTTTTCTAAACCAATTGCATTTCTTAACTTTAATTTCAATTTCTTTAGAACCTTTTTTGATTTTCATATTCTTTGTATAATTTATCTATGTTTTTATCTGTTACCCAATCATGATGTTTAAACCCGCCACCAAAAGTTTTAGGAATATGCATAAGTTCGTGGAGTATAACTTTTTCTTTATCTTGTTGCGTCATTTTCTCAAATCGTTCTGCTAAAAATTCTAAAACATAAAACGCGTCGGTGCCCATTGCCTTTTGCATAATTTTCCCAAGTGCATGGCAACGTGCAATTGTTCTTTTCGTAGATGTTCCATAACTTCTAAAACATTTTATTCTATTAACCTTAACATGCGGTAACAAAACTCTACAAAAATCTTCTGCTTTTTCCTGAAGGTCAGGAGCATATTCATATTTCATATTAATAAAAAAATCAATGAGTTTTTATATTATTCTAAAAAACTTTTTATCTTCTTTATTTTTTTAAAAGTTAGTCTTCCTTTATTTGATTTTTTAATAAAACCTTTTGATTCAAATTCATTTAAATGCCTTCTAACTATTGGGGGGGCTCCTAAAATTTTTTAGAAATTTCTGCCAAATGTTTTTCCTCTTTTGTAAAATCTAAAAAAGATTTAAGATAATAATATTTTGTCTTTGTTAATTTTTGAACCATAGTTTTCAAACTTTTTCATTTCCCAACCTCAACAACTTTCTTCCTGCCCTTAAATCCTTTAACA
>Ga0265596_1001066_pt1 | contig 13706 bp, 19 predicted proteins | sample saktaG_FD_190143 | JGI IMG/M metagenome (GOLD analysis project Ga0265596, IMG submission 190143) | Saline water microbial communities from Sakinaw Lake, British Columbia, Canada - sak_2013_06_06_60m | ecosystem: Environmental > Aquatic > Non-marine Saline and Alkaline > Saline ...
ACGCGGCAAACTGCTGCAGGAGCGTTTCCAGACAGGAATAGAAACTCTCCTCCCGTGCGTCCCCCTGGCTGGCGACGTTGGTGATGGATTTGAAGTAGTTGGTTAGTATGGGTTTGATTTTCATGGAGTTTCAATCTGGGGTATTACGGTTAACGTTCAAGGCTGGCGACGGGCAGCCCGTGCATCAGCAGCGAGCTTGGGGTAGCGCACGGGCTTTTCCCTTGCACGGTCACATGCTACCATAACCGACGCGATCCCAGCACCATGCTTCTTGCTGGGTAGGTCGAGACGACCCTTTCCTCCATCCGTCGGCTGGGCAGTTGCCGCCCGTTCGCCAGCCGCGTGTTTGCCGACGCCCCCTTTTTCTTCAGTGGGCTGTTAAGCGTATGGGTCTCTCTCTGCATCCTGGAGCCAACGTATGTCCACCTCAGGATCAATGGATCGAAGTTCCTCAACTACACTGCGTACCGCCCTAATGGCATTTCGAGCATGCCTCTCTGTAACCCAGTCTTCTTCCACTAGATCGCAGATTCTCTTCCTTCGCGTTTTGTAGTGAACAAGTCTGTTTCGGAGCCCAAACAGCTCGCCCAGCAGTTCAAAAGGTTCTCCGCCAGTATTGATCTGCTTTCCGACAAACAGCTTGGGCAGTAGTAGCCATTTGCTGACGGGTCTGAGGCTATCAAGGTGGTTGTCGAAGAATCTCCGAGAGAGTCTCTCGATCCCGTAGTGGTTTATGAACGCTTCCAAAGTAAGCGCGGAGAAAACCACGGATACCATAGCCGCTCGCTGGATGGCTGCATTCTTCTCACAAACGTAATCAACATCCTCATCATCCTTGACAACTCTCTGGTCCCGTTCGGCCACGAGTTGCTCAACCTCGCAATAGTGTCGGTAAGCAATGGAGAAGAAAGACCTGTGGCTTTCCAGTGTGACTTCGGTTTCATCTGGGCTAGTCATGTTCCTGATCTTTCAGTTGTTCGTGCGCCCCGTTCATGAGTCTAAAGGGGTGTCGGCAAACGCCGTAGCACGCCGACCACGCCCGAAGCCGCGCGCGAAATGAAGCCGCCTTTCAACTGGGCCAACCAACTGTGCCAGAAAGCCGCGTACGTGGCGTGGTCGGCGTGCGCGTGTTTCCCGTTCGTGCCTGTTGTACTCGCTACCAAGTCCGCGAGTCTTAGGGAGTTGGACAACGTGATAGGTCGCCCATCCGAAAATCGTTTATTTCCCACCGCTCCCATACAGACAATATATAACGCTTGTAGGCTGTGTTGATTAAGTAGCCTTTGTCCGCTGGTGGGGAAGGAAGTGGAGGAAACGTGACGGTGAACATTCCATCCGCCGATGTCCTCGCGATTTTTTCAGGGAAGATTGGGCGGTCTCCTCCTACTGGGAATATCTTAACCTGTACCTCGCCATCACTCACTGACGTTCCCAAGAGACTCGTGGTTAATCGTCCTGTCACCTTTACCGATTGATTGGAATCTATGCACCAAGTGACCCCTGATACATTGTAGGGTGGCAAGACCAAAAACCCAACTGCGATTACCACGACAACCACTGCACCAATAGTGACACGCTCCCTTGGGCTCAGTGATGGTTGTTGCCTTTTGGCTCGAATCCAGTCCACAACAAAAGGAGTCGCGACACCAATAATCAGCGTAAGAATGCCCTTGATCAGAATATCCATACAAATACCCTCCTTGCTCGCCGCCATGCAACTCAACGTTCACTTACAAGGGCATGACGGCAAACTTATATACTGCGACACAAATGTGTCGCCTAACACAGCCCTGTTCTGTGTTACCCGCCACTTTCGTGTCGTGTAACACGGAAGGCATATTCTCGCTCAACCTCGTTCACGGATCGTTCATCTTCGCCTCCTTACAACTTGAGATTGTCCAGCGGACTTTTGAACCATCCCAATGTAGCTGATGTAGGTCCCCATCTTCCAAATGGACAGAAGTCTTCTCACTCTCTCAGGCGGTATCTTATCCACCCAGCAACATCTTGAGTTGCCGCGCGGTGTCCACAGCCTGGCCCTGCCAGTGGTTGTTGGCGAAGGCTGCCGTCTGCCTGGAAAGCGGATAAGCGGATGGGCAGTCTTGTATCCGATTATCTTTCCCTGTTACGCTTCTTCGTATGCTTTCAGAAAGTCGTCTCGGCGTATACCTGCCTGCGTTAGTATTATGCGTAACGTCGAACCCTTTATCGTGCGATGTTTTGGCATAGTCAAAGGCGTTCGCGTTCCGTCAGGATTCTCTCGCACCATCGAGATATGGTCGCCTTCGCGCACCACGCGAAAGCCCAAGCTCTCAAACGCCTTAATGACTTTTGCTCTGGGTGCGTCAACAGGAAACTTTGCCATCAGACTGCTACTCCTGCTTCAGCGACGAATGCTTCCAAGATAGATGGCTCACTTTCGACAACTTCCTGTCCGAAAGTCTCAATATGAAATCTGATGGCTGACTTCACATCGGCTAAGGCTTCTTCGTAAGTATCTCCTTCGCCTACCACTACCCCTTTCAGTCCCAGTGGATAGGCTACGTAGCCGTCGGGATGCTTCTCCACGATAATCTTGAACTGTCTCACTTTATCTCCTTCCTTTCCATCGCTTATCGATATCGCTAATATACCATGCTTCGGTGAAAGTGTGACTCGACTTCAAGCGGAATGTCGTCAAACTTACGTTTCACGACACAAAAGTGTTGGGAATCACCGCCATTTTACCGTGCTTCCCGCAATACTTGTGTCGGGAATCCAACGGGCAGGATTCCTGTCCCTTCGTACATTCGGTCTCTCGATTGATCAAGGATCGCTCATCGCCCCCTCCTACAACTGCATATTGTTTGCATGTATCTCATCCACCCAGCAACATCTTGAGCTGCCGCGCGGTGTCCACGGCCTGGCCCTGCCAGTGGTTGTTGGCAAAGGCCGCCGTCTGCCTGGAAAGCGGCAACGGATAGAAAGCAGATAAGCGGATGGGCAAACACACCGCTTAAGGCTGGGCAGCAGCATCCCTATGCCATGACCAGTTCTTTCACGTCCACCAGAGGTTGGAAACTGGCAGCCAGCGGGATGCGCAGCCGCGATTCTGGCCGGGAGAAGTGGGCCAGGAAGTCAATAATGGTGAAACCCACTATGTCTTTGGTCTCAGGATCGAGGCGCAGGATGAGATCATCATTGACCTCGGCGTAGTCTGTGTACTCTGGATGCCCCAGTGATACGTACAAAACGTCAGCCTCTTCATCGTAAAGAAATTTCAGTTCTCGGCTCATTTTTTCTTCACCTCACTCGTTTTGGATACGCAGTGATAACGAACTTGTTGGGTGCCAATCGGGCGATTACGAAGATATGGGTATAGTTGTGGGGCAAGTCGTCAAATGCCCTGGAGTACCTGTACTTGTTGGGATCTTCTGCCGCTTGCGTGCGTTTACCCAGGCGGATTGTCTCCAACACCTGGTTAAGTCGGCCAGTCAACTCCCAGTGACCTTCAGTGATATGCTGCCAGCGCTCGTCGGTTAGAACGATCTCGTTGCTCCAGCAGTCTTTGATCACCCACATGAGTTTACAGTTCCTTCTAGCAACAGCTTAAGCTGCCGCGCAGTATCCACCGCTTGCCCCTGCCAGTGGTTGTTGGCGAAGGCCGCCGTCTGCCTGGAAAGCGGCAAAGGATAGAAAGCAGATAAGCAGATGGACAATCTTTTATCCGATTATCCGTTGCCCATCCGTTGCGTTCCTCCCCGGTCCCCCGATGCCAGAAAGCCGCGTGCGTGGCGTGGTCGGCGGGCGAGTGTTCTCCGCTATTCCTCCCAGACATTTGTACTGTCTTCTACCTTTGTAGGAATAGGTAGCTTCGGAATTCCAAAACACTCCAATATCCTGTTGAGCGTCATGATAATCTCATCTCTCTCCTTATCAATTTCTCTTCTAATGTCAGTTCTTTGCGCCATGTCGTTTTTCTCTTGAAGTCTGGTTATGAGATTGCTCGTCCTTTTTAAGCGCGTGGCCACTTCTTGCATCGTTGAATGTAACTTTTCATCTTTGATCTGGGTAATTGGCTCAATTCTTCTCAACTCGGCTCCCTGTCTATCCGTCAAGACACCGGTGTTGAGAGCTTTAAGAGTGAGGTCGATGGCTCGTTTGAAAGGATTCGGATCGGTTTGCCATAGAAACGTTCCTCGAAAGGCGGGACGATTAAAGACGATTTTCATATCTTCGAACAATTTCCTATCTTCTGGATAGAAATTGCCCAGGACTAGTCCAAGCCCTTCTGCGCGCAAAGGAATGACAACTTTCAGAATCGCCGTGGCAACTTGGACTAGCCCACGATCCGTGCTAACTGCAAGTTTATCTGCTAACAGAGGAGAATATCTAGCGACGACCTGCTTGTCTATACCATGCCAGACAGGAAGGATGACCTTTCGTTGAGGATCTTCTAAGGCGGCAAGAGCGTTCAGTTCCCGCTGAGGCCAATCCTTCTCAAAGAATGCTCGGCTCAGAATAACCACTCCATAGTGGGACTCAGCCAGTCCTTGATCTATCTTCGCCCTCAAACTATCCCCCAACTTCAGTTCATTTTCATCCAACCATACTCTTAATCCGTTACTGGCTAGCAGATTACATAAAGGCCGGGCGACAGCCTCTTTGTCTTCACTGGCGTGACTAATGAAAACATCCCATTTCATAAGTGTTTCTCCTCATTGATTTGGCCGCAGCAGTATAGGTCAACTGCTGATTGAGCGGGGTGGCAGACACATCGCTTAAGGCTGGGCAGCAGTATCCCTATGGGAAATGCTTGTAGATGTCCTTTCGGTGCAAGAATCGAACATGTGAAACTCTCATCGTAATCTTCTTCTCCAAACTCGTATTCAGACCACGGCTCTTGGCTTGCCGCGCGTGCCCGCAAACTTACGTTTCACGACAACTGTATCTTACCCCCCAACAACAGCTTAAGCTGCCGCGCCGTGTCCTTTGCCTGCTCCTGCCAGTGGTTGTTGGCGAAGGCTGCCCGTCTGCCTGGAAAAACGGCAACGGATACAAAGCGGATAAGCGGATGGTCAGTCTTGTATCCGATTATCCGTTGCCCATCCGTTGCGGTCATGCGCGGTCCCCCAGGCTGGCGACGTCGGTGATGGCTTTGAAGTAGTCCGTACATCATTTCTTCTTGTTTGCAAGTTTCCTGAACCTATGTCTTCCTGGTTCGACAACGACAAAGGCACTCATCAACTCGACTTCAGAGTGTTCCTTCAAGACCCTGGCAAGTTCTTGATGTACAACGTTCTGCGTCGAGGGTAGCATACGAAGATAGATGACGCCTGCGCCCAAATCCTGAACAAAAACAAGTCCGCCAAAGTCTCTGTCCCGCGTAACAAAGATTCGGCCTTGTTCGTCGGCTATTTTGAGCAAATCCGAATCGTATGCCCGCGAGAGACCGATCTTGGCCACGGGGACAACATCGTGCCCCAAATCGCTCAGGAAGCGTGCAGTGCTTGCATAAACGTCGTGATCCAGGAGGAATTTCATGCTGGTACCGCTACGATGTGAATATCTTCGGCTGCCACGACTTCCATCGCATATTGAATGCAGGCGCGAATATCCTCGACTTGGAGATCGGGATAATAGTTCTGGATGATTTTCTCGAAGGGTATGCCTTCTCTGACCAACTCGAGTACGCTTTGCACTGGAATACGCGTGCCTGCAACACAAGGTTTCCCAAAGTGGATGTTGGGATTAACTTCAATCCTTTCTCTCATCTTTTCACCTCACGTTCATTTGCTTAGTGATGATCTCCGAATATACAGCGGCGTGCCCGCGAACTTGCGTTTCACGACAACTGTATCTTACCCACCCAACAACAGCTTGAGCTGCCGCGCGGTACCCACCGCCTGGCCCTGCCAGTGGTTGTTGGTGAAGGCCGCCGCGCCTTGCCTTGATTAGATGTCATCAGCCCGTTCTGATCCTAACTCGCCCGGCTTCCACGATTGCCAGTTTACCAGGCATCTGAGCGACGAGGTCCTCCTGTTGCAGAAAGCTCTCCAATAGATTGAGGATGAAGGAGGCCGTTGCTGTTCGTGGAAGCTTGAGAACTACTAGTCCGGCGTACTCCTGTGGCGGGTAGTTGCGAATGTCTGAAAAATCGAAATCACCCGTCACCAGGCACAGACCGTCGCTCTGAGCATAAGCTGCAATCTGAGCATCCTTTGTTCCGCGAAGACCGATGTCGCGTACGTCAACCGCCTCGTATTCATATCGCCTCAGCAGATCTCCCGTTGAGCGAGGAAGGTCCTCATCAACTAGAAAGCGCATAGCCTTATCCTGCTGGCACTGGCAGCGGATGAAATTCCTCTGCCTCGATCAACTCGGTGGCGTAGTTGAGAGCGGCCCAAATATCCTCTTCGGTCACTTCATACTCTCGCATGATCTGTTCCCTTGTCATACCGCCAGCAAGCCCGCCGACGATGCGTGTGATGGGAACCCGCGTCCCATGGATCACTGGTTTGCCATGCTGTATCTCGGGGTCTATGATAACTCGTTCATTCATCCTTGTTCCTCTCCTCTCGTGTATTATCTCATCCACCCAACAACATCTTGAGCTGCCGTGCGGTGTCTACTGCCTGGCCCTGCCAGTGGCAATGGATAGAAAGCGGACTTCGTCGTGAACTCAGTCGAACGATAAGCGGATGGGCAGACACAACTTGCCGCACTAAGCGAATTCAAAGACAGGGACTTGAATCACACGCTTGGGTGTCTTTTGTTCCCAAACCATTTCTTGCAGGCGCTCTACCGTGTCGGGGGAGAATAACTGCTTGCCTGTTTCTAGATTCACCCGTGCGGGAACGTTCTCAATGACGATTAGTTCACCGTTCACCTCAAGGGTATAAGTGACTTTTCGCTCCACTGTTTGCTCAATCATCAATATACTTTGCTTATTTTTCCTTTGTCATGCCGCCAGCCAGCCCGCCGACAATGCGCGTGAGTAGCCCGTTAGCATGGCTTTCGTGGCGTGGTCGGCGTGCGGGTGTTCTCCGCTCGTGCATGTGGTATGTTCTTGCGTTTATGCTCCGTGCTTTTTCGCGCTAGTCTTCTGCTGGGTAGGAATGAGCTGAATCAAAGAGCGCAACGTCGCGTTGACAGAATCCGAGTCTGGAAAATATTCCCGGACATCTGGCTCTAGAATGACCGCGCCTTCCGCAGGTTTCACCTCTTTGACAAGGCTTGTACCATCTGCTTTATGAATGGTAATTGTGTACCCGCCCTGCATGGCTCGGTAGTGTTTGCCGCGCACTCCATCCGTGAAATCATATTCAGCGCGCATAGTGTCATCCTCTCTTGTCTGTATGGCTTTAGTCATTACCTTCTTCATAAGTAGCGCCTCCGTTCCGTTGGGGTTGCCTTACGACAACTGATAATCCGTATATTCGCCCCGCGTTCCGTATAGGACACTACCAGTATGCGACCTTTATCAGAAGTACCGATGTCAATATATCGCTCCTCGTCTACGGAATGGTCAGGGTCAGGTATGGTGATTGAAAATGGGTCACTGAAAACCGTTGTGCCTTCATCGAAACTGACCTTGTGCCATTTGAGGTTTGCTTTGGCTTTTTCTTCGTCCCACTCAAAGTTGGGTTTCATTGCGATTGCCTCTCAATGATCATGCTTTCTGTTTGCGGCGTGGACGACCCGACTTCCAACTGCAAATTGCACCGGTCCGGCCGGCTCACTCGGCATCAATGCCCTCCCACAGTTCAGATACCGGCTTTGTGTCACCTGCCAGTGTTTCTTTCCAACCCTGCCGGAAGCTGGCCTTGGCAGGCTTCAGGGTAACACTTTCACGAAACAGGCGGACAATCTCTAGCAGGATGGGCAGATATTCTTCGGGCGTCTCCCCGATTTCGCGGACAAGTTGTTCTGCGTAAGCTGGAACTTGTGTAGCCATAGTTACATCTCCTTCATCCTTCCACCCCTTCCAATATCCAATACCTAATATCCGATACCTCGTCCCCCCAGCAACATCTTAAGCTGCCGCGCGGTATCCACGGCCTGGCCCTGCCAGTGGTTGTTGGCGAAGGCGAAGGTCATCTCTGCCTGCTCGTCTAACTTCTTGATCTTGGGCACCCACTCGGCGAGCTCCTCGGTGGTGTAGGTGTAATCGTAGCGCTCCCAGGCCTCGTCGTGACGCCACCACTTGGCGGCGTTGCGACCATGAAAGCGCACGTAGGCTATTGGGCCGGTGGCCTCAGCGATGGGGGGAATCAGGCTCTCGAAGCGCGGCTGATCCACGCAGCAGAAACCGAAACTTAACTCGCGCAGCAGATCGAAGACCTCTGGCTTGATCCACTCCCTGTTGCGGAACTCCACCACCACGGGCAGATCGCCCATCCGCTCGCGGAAAAGGCGCAGATACTCTTGGCTCTGTTCGTTGTTGTGGAAGGAGTAAGGAAATTGAGCCAGGACGCAGCCGAACTTGTCGGCTTCCTGGAGGGGCTTCAACGCCGCACAGAACTGGGCGAAGATCTTCTCGTTGTCCTCTCGCCCGTGGGTCATCTGCTGGGTTGCCTTGACAGTGAAAATAAAGCCCCCAGGCGTCTTCTGCGCTATCCGCTCTAACGTCCAGGGGCTGGGCACCCGATAATAGGTGAAGTTGAGCTCGCTGGCCTGGAACTCCTGAGCATAGAAAGAGAGCCATTCCTGCTTGGGGAGATCCGCCGGGTAGTAAGGGCCTACCCAGTCAGCGTAGCTGTAGCCACTTGTACCGACGTATATCATTTCCACTCATTTCTTGTAGCGATAAGTGATGCGGCCGCGGGTCAGATCGTAGGGCGATAGCTCCACCAGCACCTTGTCGCCCAGCAGGATGCGGATGTAATACATCCTCATCTTGCCCGAGATGTGGGCCAGAATCTCGTGCCCGGTCTCTAACTCGACCCGAAACATGGCGTTGGGCAGGGCTTCTAGTACCGTGCCTTTGACCTCGACGACATCCTTTTTGACTTTCCTTGGATTTTTAGCCTTCTTGGCCATGCTTCATCTCCTCCTTAATTTTCTGGAGGTTGGAGGCCAACGTTCAGCATCCAACTTCCAATATCCAACTTCCAACTTCCAAAATTCTCAATCCAGCTCCTCTATGTCCTCAGTCGAAACTTCGTCCGTTGTGCTGATGAGCACCTCGCGAGAGCGCCCGGCGTCTTTGAGGGAGCTTATTATGCCCTGCTCCTCCAGTTGGTCCATGATGCGAGATGCCCGTGGATAGCCAATGCGCAACTTTCGCTGCAGGAAGGAGGTCGAGGCGCGATCATGTTGTTTCACTAACTTGATGGCTTCTTCCAGGAGCTCGTCTCCCTGGGCCGTCTCCATGATCTCCTCCCATGGCGACTCTTCCTCCTCCTTGAGCCAATCCGGCTGAACCTTTGCCTGCCAGAACTCGACCACCCGCTTTATCTCCTCGTCGGACACGAAACAGCCCTGGACCCTGACCAGCTTGCTGGAGTCCGAGGCCATGTAGAGCATGTCCCCTGAGCCCAGGAGGCTCTCGGCTCCAACTGAATCTAGGATCACCCGGGAATCTATCTGAGAGGTCGCGGCGAAGCTGATGCGGGCCGGGAAGTTGGCCTTGATCAGCCCCGTCACCACGTCCACACTGGGCCGCTGGGTGGCGATGATCAGGTGAATCCCCGTGGCCCGGGCCATCTGGGCGATGCGACATACCAGCCACTCTATCTCGGTGGGTGCAAACAGCATCAAGTCGGCCAGCTCGTCAATGACGACTACGATGTGAGGCAGCCGCTCGTGGCTGGGCTCCACCTGGCGGTTATAGTCCTCCAGGTGGCGCGACCCCGCTTCGGCAAACTTCTTGTAGCGCTCGTCCATCTCCTGGGTGATCCATTTGAGCACCCCGATGACTCGCTCCGCTTCGTGTTCCACTCCACTCAACACATGGGGCAGACCTCTGAAGCGGTTGAGCTCCACCCTCTTAGGGTCCACCATTACCAGGCGCAGGTCCTCGGGGGGATTGTTGAAGACCAGACAGGTGGTGATGGCGTTGATACAGACGGACTTGCCCGACCCTGTTGCCCCAGCGATGAGGAGGTGGGGCATGGTGGCCAGGTCTGCTACCACCGGCTGACCGGCTACTCCCTCCCCCAGGGCGATTTTGAGCTTGGAGCCCAGGCGGCGAAACTCTTTGGATTCCATCACCCCTCGCAGAGAGACCAGCGAGATCTCCGAGTTGGGCACCTCGATCCCGACTATGGAGCGCCCAGGCACAGGGGCCTCGATGCGAATGGGAGAGGCGGCCAGGGCCAAAGCCAGGTCGTTGGCCAGCGAGGTGATCTTGCTTATTCGAACCTTTCTTCGCTTGATGCTGCCCTCAGTCCCTGCGCTTTCGATGTATCCCGGCTCGACGCCGAACTGGGTGACCACTGGCCCGTGGCTGATCTCCACCACTTTGGCTGGCACCCCAAAGCTGGCCAATGTCTCCTCGATGACCCTGGCCCGACGGCGCGCCCCTTCCTGGTTGAAGGCCTGGGCGGTGGTTTGGTCGAGGAGATCGAAAGAGGGCAGGTTGGCCTCTTGCTTCCTGGGGGTGGGCCTGCGCTCTTTCCTGGGCTTCGCCGTTTGCCTGGGGGTGGCGGCAGCAACAGGGGTTTCTGTCCCCTCAATGATCACCTCTGCTGGCGGTTCCGCGGAAGAGTCCGCGTACCCTTCCACCGGCGGCGGGGCCGTCGCGGTGGAGGAGGTAGGGCGGTTGTAGAGGGAAAGAACTCTGGCTATGGTTTTCTCGGCTACCGCCTGAACATTGATCCGAGAGAGACCTGCCCTGAGCAAGGCCGAAGGGTCGAAGGCCATAGCTATCCCCAGGCTCAGGATCGTCAGGAGTATCAGCAGGGCGATGGGCCATCCCAGGGCTTCGATCAAGAGGTTGGAGATGGCCCAACCCACGAAGCCACCGCCGCCGCCGCTTTCAGCCAACCGCCAGAGGTTGTCTTGGCTGAAGGACGACAGCAAGTGAACGAGAGCCAGGCCAGCTACGAAGATGATCTCCAGGCCGATGATGATCTTCCAACCAGCCGTCAGCTCTTGCCCCAGGTTGCTGAGCAACAGGGATATGCCAGCGGCTGCCAGCCCCACGGCCACCAGGTAGGCCCCCCAGCCGAAGACACGGCGCAGAAGCCTGGCCCACCAGTTGCTCAGCACGCCAGAGGTGATGGAGAATAGGCCCAGAATGGTGATCGCCGCCAGGGCCAGCACCAGGAGGCCCAGTATCTCTCGCTGGAAAGGTTTGAGGTTAGCGCGTAGTTGTTCCCACCAGGTTTCTTTCTTGATCTGCTTACGTGGCATATTCGCTGATTGGCGGCTCGGCGAAATGGAGATCGTCCGAGCGCAAATCGCTCTCCTCTTCTTGCTCTTCTCCAGTCTGTCGGAGGCTGAGCCCCAGGCGGTGTTTAGCGCTGTCAATGTTTATGATCTGAGCGGTGACCACATCGCCTTCTTTGACTACGTTGCGGGGGTGGAGGAAGCTCCCCTCGGCCAACTCGGAGATGTGGATCAGACCTTCCAAACCTTCCTCGACACGGGTGAAGGCTCCGAAGCTGACCACGTTGGTGATGGTGCCCTCTATCAGTTGACCTACCTGGTAGCGCTCCTCTACTGTGGTCCAGGGGTCTGGCTGCAGTCTCTTCAGGCTGAGACTGATCTTTTTCGCTTGCTGATCTACATTGAGAACGTAGACCTCTATTTCACACCCGCACTCGAGGACGTCGCCTGGATGCCCCACCCGTCCCCAGGACATCTCCGAGATGTGAATCAGCCCTTCTGTTCCCCCCAGGTCTACGAAGGCGCCGAAGGAGCAGAGATTGGTGACCCGGCCCTGCCTGATATCGCCTTTGTGCAGTTTAGCCAATAGCTGTGCTTCTCGTTCCTCGTTGGACATCGCTGCCCGTTCCGAGAGTATAAGCCGGTTGCGGTTCTTATCCAAATCAATGATCTTGAGCAGAAGGTCATTTCCCTCTCGGCTGGATAGCTCGGCCTCCCTCTCTGCGTATTCCAGATGGTTTGGTGAATCCATGAGTTGAGAGGCTGGCACAAAGGCTCGCAGTCCGTTGAACTGAACTAACAGGCCGCCACGGTTGTAACCCATAACCTTCAGCTCTAAAACTTCTCCACTCTCGAAGCTTGCCTGGGCCAGCTCCCAGGCGCGGTCCAGTTGAGCTTCATCATCGTCTGAGTATGGGCCGTCCTCTCCGAGGGCCAATTCCTCGTCAGGTTCTCCCTCGTCCCGACCTATGCCTGGCTCTGTGCCGAGCCCGCGCCAGATTTCCTCCTCCTTCACAGGCGGCACGGCGCTCGTGGACCTCTCGCTTTCCTGTAAAAGTGCCTGCCAATAATCCTCTCCTAAGGACGCCTCTCCAAGGTCTTTACGCAATTCTGATTCCCGATTCATGGCTTGCCTTTCTCCTTTGAGAACCTGTTCGACAAAACACCTGTCAGCAACAAAACATCCTCAAATCGCCCTCTACCTCACCTCCTTCTCTTTAAAGTGCAACGCACTTTGGCTGGCTTTCAAAGAGCTATGACTTCAAGCAGTTTGATACGAGTTTTCCGCCTTATCGGAGCAAAAAGTGCGTTGCACCTGGCCTACTCGACGCTTAACTTACTGGCATTGAGTGATGAGTAACGAGTCGTCCATTACCTCATTAACTCGCGACTCATTGCCTCATTGCCTTGTTGCCTCATTACCCCATTACCCCATTACCTCATTATTGCCTCTATTCCCGCGTTTCCTGTTCCATATCGGCTATGGTCTTGGCAACCTCCTCGATGGCCACTCGCTGCTTGCGATAGAGGTCCGATTCACTTATGGCCAGGCGCGAGGCGATGTCCCTCACTCGCAAGCCCTGGATGAATTTCAGTTCCAGGATGTTGTACAGTATCCACTCCGCAGTAGTCATCTGGCGCTTACCCTCAGGCTTGAGAGCCTCGACGGCGCGACCGAGGACGGCGCGCAGGGCTTTGGCCGGATTGCCGTCGTGTTCCTCCAGAGCCCTCTCCACGACTTTGAGATTGAGGAGGGGGCTCGTGGTCAGCTTGGGGCCGCCCCAATAGTGGCTGAGGGCGTCCCAGACCCACTGCTGGAAATCGGGGCCGTACAAAGGCCCCTCTTCGATGGTCTCCAACCCCGGTGAGCCGCGGTAGCGAACGGTGCCTCGCCAGCGTTGGATGCGCTCGATCTGGGGGATAATCCGCCGCAGGGCGACGAAGACCCCTTGCTGGAGTCGCCGATCCTCCAGGGCCAACTCGGCCTGGGCCACCAAAAGGCGCACAACCTCCAGCTCATCCTCCGTCAGGTCCGGTTCAGGGCTGCGGGCATCCACCCCCAGAACGCCCAGAGTGGATTCGCGAGCTTCAGTCCGCAGGGGCAAGAGCCAGTAACCGTCGCGAACGACGAAGTCACTCTTGCTCAATTCCCCGTTGTTAGAGGGCGATTGAGCCAGAGTCAGCAGGTCGGCCGAGCTCAGCTCTGGTCGAGACGAGCTAAGTGGGCTACGTCCTGAGTCTGTCGCTTGTACTGAGCCTGGTCGAAGTGAAGGGCCGCAGAAGGCTTCCATGTGAGGCTCTCCCCCGGCCATCACTGCCACGAAACCCCTTTGAACCCGGAGCAGCTCGCAGGTAGCGGTTAGCACGTTCTCCAGAAACTGCCTCAAGTCGGT
>Ga0265596_1001071_pt1 | contig 13622 bp, 9 predicted proteins | sample saktaG_FD_190143 | JGI IMG/M metagenome (GOLD analysis project Ga0265596, IMG submission 190143) | Saline water microbial communities from Sakinaw Lake, British Columbia, Canada - sak_2013_06_06_60m | ecosystem: Environmental > Aquatic > Non-marine Saline and Alkaline > Saline ...
TGGTTATCGTCGCATTCCAGACTCTGGCCTCAGCGCAATCGTGTTTACCAGATGGAATTATCTTTAACACCCAGGCACAAATCGACAGTTTCCAGATAAATTATCCGGGTTGTACCGAGATTGGAGGCTCAGTAGTAATTGCCAATTTTATTTCTAACCTATCTGGTTTGAATGTATTAACAACAATTGGAGGAGATTTAAGTATTATAAGATGCCCTTTTTTGCCGGATCTGTCAGGTCTTGACAATTTGATTTCAATCGGGGGAAATTTATCTGTTGGACAAGAATCGCCTGCAGGCAGCTGGGTAAATTCTATTCTATCATCTTTAAATGGACTGGAAAGTTTAGAGTCTGTTGGTGGTAATTTGATTATTGGTAAAAATCCAACCCTGACCGACATCAGCAGTCTTGGAGATCTAGTTGGAGTAGGTGGCTTTTTGTTTTTCTACAATAACAGTAGCTTAACAAATCTTAACGGGCTGGAAAATTTAACAATTATTAATGATTGCTTAACCATAACTGGCTCCAACCTTTTATCTGATCTTTCCGGACTGAGCAACATTACGGAGATTGTAAATGACCTTGATCTAAGTTGTCTTGGAATAATAAACTTAGAAGGCTTGGAGGGTTTGGAAATAATTGGTGGAAGTCTTGAATTGACCACCCTTTCAAGCCTACAGAATTTAGGGGCTTTAAACAACTTGACAGATATTGGAAACGATATTAGAATTGAAGGATCTGACATCCAAAATTTACTTGGTATCGAAAATATAACATCAATTAATGGTGATTTGGTTTTAGATCATAATTATTCACTTACTAGTTTATCTGGCGTAGAAAATCTTAATTCTGTCGGAGGAAATATCTCTATAGATAATACTTCACTCACAGATTTAACCGGTCTTTATAATTTAACTTCACTTGGAGGACACCTTGCGATTGACGGTAACAATAGCCTTTTCAGCTTGGAAGGTTTAGGCAATATAGAACCACAATCGATAAGTGACTTATATATTTACAACAATAGTCTACTTTCTTCTTGTGTAGTACAGAGTATTTGCGATTATCTTGTAAGTCCTAATGGAAATGTAATGATTGAAAACAACGCACCCGGCTGCAACAGCCTGGAAGAAGTTCAGGAAGCATGTGAAACCCTGGCTATACCGTCAGTTGATAAACAGGAAGTTGTATGGTTTTTTCCAAACCCGGCAGAATCATTTATATTTGTGAAGGGAACCAATCAATCAGTTGCTCAGCAGGTGTCGATCTACAACCAGATGGGTCAACGAGTTTTACAAAAAGAAGAGGCAGCAGGCCCGGTTGATGTTTCCAGGCTTCTTCCGGGGATGTACGTTATAGAGATCTTCTCTGGCGAACTCCGGACCAGGGAAAAACTGATCATTCAATAAGGGAAAGCCGATTATTCGTATGAATCTGAAAATCTGATACCATGACTGATCCCCGGGAAAATTCAGAAAAACGGAGAGCAACCATCCTGGTTACAGCTCTTGATGGCCTGACCAACCTCCCCGAAGAATCTTCATCTGAAAGTATCACCCAACTCCTTAGCCGTTGCATGGAGAGCATGGAGCAGGTGGTTAGGCTGTTCAGCGGGGAGATTCTTAGGTTTGACGGGGAAAGGATGGTAGCCTTCTTCGGAATCCCGGATCCCCAGGAAAACTTTGCTGTAAGAGCGCTGCAGGCCTCCCTGGAGATGAAAAACAGGCTGGAAGTGTTGATTGCTGATAAAGAGATCCCTGAATACATTGGTCTTCGGTCGGGTATTTCCACTGGGGAGGTGATTTACAGTATGATGGGATCGGGTAAAACAGAGCGCCATACAGTGATCGGCAATGTTGTGGATCTGGCATCGCGCATCCAGGATTTTGCCGAAACTGGCCAGATCCTGATCGGCCCGGAGACCCACAGGCTGGTGCTTGATCACTTCGACATCAGGCCGATGGAACCGGTTCCCGTGAAAGGACAGAAAAAGCCGGTCCAGGTATACAACGTTCTTGCACGGAGAGAGGAGCAAGTGGCCGCCAGTCCCGAAGCCGCCCGTATGATCAGCTCACCCATTGTGGGGCGAGAGAAGGAGATGGAACTGCTGCAGACCAAAGTGATGCAGCTTATCGTGAACGGGAAGGGATGTGTTGTAACGATCACCGGTGAGGCTGGCGTGGGGAAATCCCGCCTGATGGCCGAATTTAAAAAACAGGAGGCCATCGGGCAGGTCGCCTTCCTGGAAGGAAAAGGGATCTCTTTTGGCGGGAACCTGAGTTTTCACCCCATCACGCAGGTGATCCGTTCGTGGGCAGGTATCCATGAAGACGATCCCCCCAATACAGCCCTGGAAAAACTGGCTTCCAATATTGAACGGGTCTATCCGGATGGGGCTGAGGAGGCTTTCCCGTTCATCGCAACCATGATGGGTTATCCCCTCACAGGGGAGGCGCAGGAACGCGTGAAAGGGATTGAAGGGGAGTCGCTGGAAAAGCTGATCCTGAAGAACCTCCGTGAGCTGCTCGGTGAGGCGGTAAGGCGGCGTCCGGGATTCATCGTGATCGAGGACCTCCACTGGGCCGACCTCTCCACCATTCATGCCCTGGAATTCCTCGTAAAACTGGTCCGCAACCACCGGCTGGTCTTTGTCTTCATCTTCCGTCCCGGATATGAAAAGACTGGCGAGCATATGCAGAAATTCATTTCTGAAAACATTCCGGAACAATTTATTCCTATTGAGATCATTAACCTGGATCAAAACCATTCAGCCGAATTGATTGACAACCTTTTGGGCCAGTTGGAACTCCCACAGGATGTTGAAACCCTTATTCAGGAGAGATCCCGGGGAAACCCCTTTTTCATTGAAGAGATCCTGCGGTCATTCATCGACCAGGGGATCATCCGGCACAAGGATAAAGGGTTTGAGGTAACCGATAAGATACGCTATGCCAATATTCCGGAGACCATCAACGAGGTCCTGCTTTCGCGGATCGACCGGCTGGACGAAAAGACCCGCAACCTCCTGAAAATGGCTTCAGTGATCGGACGAAATTTCTACTACAAGGTGCTGGAAGAGGCTGCCGATACGATTGGAGAACTGGATGATAAACTCGGGTACCTGAAGGATATGCAGTTCATCAACGAAGGAGGCACCAGCGATGAGGTTGAGTATCTTTTTAAGCACGCCCTCGCTCAGCAGGCTACCTATGAATCGATCATGCAGAAGAAACGGCAGGAGATGCACCTGAAAATTGCCCGTTCGATCGAGAAAGTATTTGCCTCCAAGATCCACGAATATTACGGTGTGCTGGCCCTGCACTATGGAAAGGCGGAGGTTCCGGAGAAACAGGAGGAGTACCTGGTGAAGGCAGGCGAGCAATCTCTCCTGTCGGGCGCCTCGTCTGAGGCCGTTAACTACTTTAAAGAGGCTCTGGACATCTATCTGAATATCCACAAAGATAAAGCCGATGCCGAGACTTTGATCCATCTGAAGGAGAAGATCGGAATGGCTTTGGAGACCAAAGGGGATAACATAGAAGCAGTAGATTATTTTGACCAGGTATTGGAGTTTTATGGGTTTAACATCCCCAAACGTAAGTTTGTTGCAATGATGGGTGTTGGATTTTATTTTATCTGGTTCCCGGTTGTCCTCAGGCACCCCTGGTTGATGATCAACAAAACTCCGGATGAAAGGATACAACGTATTGCAAGACTTGTTATTTACAAAGGAGAAGCCCTGGCAACCATTAATCCGACGCGCTATTTTATGGATTCAATCTATGCATTGAAACTTTTCCTTGTATATAATCTTAACCGGATTGAGACAACAACGGGTATTTTGTCAGCCGCAAGTACGTTTTATACATGGACCGGCCTCTCTTTGAAAACCGGAGGGTTAATGCTGGAGGAGGCTTTTCGGACGATGTATGGGAAAGATAATTCGTTCGAGTGTACCTATCGGTTTGCGAAAAGAATGTATGACTATTTTGCTGGTAAATGGACTGATGATAATGATCTGGAAGAGTTCTACCAAAAGGCCACCAGGGCAGGATCTGTCTGGGATATCGTTATTTATCTGCTCTATTCGGGATTGATATTCGTTGATAAAGGCCAGGGGAAAAAAGCAATCAAGCTAGCGGAAAAGCTGAACGAACTCTCCGACAATTTTGAGAACAGCCACGCGCGTGCGCAAGCCTACCGTTTATTAGCAGTTAACTCTTTAAAAAACAGACTGATAGGAAGTGGGTTGAGGGAGGCAGAAGAGGGAATCCGGTTTACGACAAAGACCGGACATTTGGCTATGCTGCTTGTGATTTATTGTGAAAAATCGAGATTGCATACCCTTCTGGGAGAGTTTGACAAGGCGCGGCATGCGCTGAAGGAAGCGGAGGCCCTTGTCAAAGAACGGAAGATCATGAAAATATACTATTCAGGGTATCTGCTTGCAGCCTGTTCTCTTGACTATGCCGAGCTTTTTGCTTCAACAGAAAACAGGAAGCACCATCTGCGATCCCTTCTTAAACGAACCGGAACCCTGATCAGGGTGTCAAAGACACTCCACTCAAACCGGGTTGAAGGGTACCGGTTGAGGGCACTGGTTTTCTGGCATCTTAACAGACAGCGGAAAGCAATAAAGAATTTTAGTAAGTCGCTGGAGGTCGCTGAGACATATGGCACGCGCCCTGAACTTGCTCGGACCTGTTTCGAACTGGGAAAATGTTTGAAAGATCCCAAAAGCAAACACAACCGCCTGGGATCAAAAAACGGATCCGAATACCTCCTCATGGCCAAATCCCTTTTCCAGGAACTGGAACTGAAATGGGATATGGAACAATATGAGAGGTATATGGGAATCTAACTTTCTTTGTACTTTAGCAAGCACAACCGCATTACACAATGGATAAACGAGAAACAATTCGCCTGATCATTGATTTTTGGCATCGGACCATGATGCATCATGCCATCTGGTACAGCGAGGTGATCCATCAGTACGGCAGGGAAAAAGCCTGGGAAATCTTGCAGGTGGCCTATGAGAAAAGCCGGGATATTCAGTTAAAAAGATTAGCGAAGGTGATGGATTTTGACATGGACAACGGTATCCCGAAACCGCTTCTGGAGTTGCCGGAAGGGAAACTGGAGGAGATGAAAGAGGCAGTAGCGGCGAACTGGCTGGCAAACGACGGTGTCTGGTTTCAGGCAGTGGAATTCTCCAGGGGGATGTTTGATGCCAAACGTTGCAACGACTCCAGCTGGGCCCAGTTTTCTCCTTTTGAAGCGCGATCCATCAAGCAACTGCTGAACCTTGGGGCACAGCCCGGTCTCGATGGACTTAAACAAGCCCTCGAATACCGGTTATACGCTACTATTAACAAGCAATCCATTGTTGAAGAATCTGAGACCAGTTTTGTGTTCCAGATGAATGAGTGCCGCGTTCAGGTTGCCCGCAAGCGCAAAGGGCTGGAGGACTACCCCTGCAAATCGGGAGGGCTCATTGAATACACCTCATTTGCCGAAACCATTGACCCGCGTATAAAAACCGAGTGCATCGCCTGTCCCCCTGATCCGCATCCGGCAGAGTACTTCTGTGTCTGGAGGTTTATGATAGAATAATCGAACAATAGAACAACGATCTGTGAATTTTGAACTGTTCTTACTTCAACATTCGTTGTTCAAATGTTCTATTGTTCGATTATTCATTCCTCCAGTTTCTTCCCCCTGGTCTCAGGAAAGGTCCAGATCCATAATCCGGTGAGGATAGCAAATAGTGCTGCCAGGGAGATCCCTCCGGAGAGACCGTAGTTGATGGCAACAACAGTGATGATTACAGGGGTAACGAACTGGATTCCGCGTGCCAGGTTGAAGGCGGTTCCCATGGCAGTGCTCCGGATGGAGGTGGGGAAGAGTTCGGAAAAAAGTGCGCCGTAACCTCCAAACATACCTGTTCCAAAGCCTACCAGGAACATGAACCCCAGGATCACCGGGGGATAGGCCACAACAGCACTCCAGAAGAGGGTGATCATGAGCAGTCCGGCCGCCATGATAAACGAATAGAGGGTATAGGCCGGCCGTCGTCCCCAGCGGTCGGATACAAAACCAAACGAAGCGTACCCGAGAAAACCGCCGCTCTGAATCACCAGCATCCAGAGAGCCGATTTGGTGAGGGTGAAGCCCCGCTCGGCGTGCAGGTAACTTGGCATCCAGGCGTAGGTGAACCAGTAGGCAGTCATGTCGAAGATAGCCAGGACAAGGGCAAGGATGAAGAACTTCCGGTGAGCTTTGGTAAATAGCTGCAGTAGTTTGTTCTCCTCTCCCAGAAGGATCTCTTTCAGGCCCCGTATCTTCCGGATGCCTTTTTCCTTCTGCGCCAGCCAGAGGTCCGATTCAGGCAATCTCTTCCGAATGTAAATGATGAGCAGGGCAGGCAGGATGGAAACGAAAAAGCTGGCGCGCCAACCGATATGAGGTGCGATGAGTCCGCCAACGATAGCGGCCAGGGCAATTCCCAAAGGTGCGCCGGTCTGCATGAAGGCGCAATAACGCCCCCTTACCTTTGCCGGAAAAGTCTCTCCAACGTAAGTTTGCCCGGTAGCCCATTCGCCGCCCACCCCCAGCCCGGTGATCACCCGGAAGATCATCAGGAACCAGAAACTTGAGGCGAACCCGCAGAAGAAGGTCCCGATGGAATAGGTGAGGATGGTCCATTGCAGTACTGGCCTGCGGCCGAACCGGTCGGCCAGCACGCCGAAGATGATACCCCCGACGGCCGTGGCAGCCAGGGAAGCTCCCAGGATATAGGAGATCTCCATGTTGGTGAGGTGAAAATCCTGGCGGATCATGATCAGCAGGAAGGTGAAGAGGATCAGATCGTAAAAGTCAAATACCCATCCGGCCCAGCTCAGGCCCAGGATGCGGTAATGTTGACGGGTAATGGTGGGGGATTCGTTTAGGAGCATCGAAATGATGTTAAAAAAATCGAATTGCTAAAGTAATAAATACGAATGTATTTCGCCATTTTACATTTCGTGCCTTCATGGTAAAGACTTCAACACAAAGTCACCCAGACACTAAGAACACGAAAAAAACTTCTACCTTCTGACATCTGACTTCTTCTCCCACCGCTCCAGATTCGGGATGTTAAATGTGAAGAACCACGCCACAATTGGCGAATACCCCATCTCCGACATCTTTTCCTTCACCCGATCTTTCATTCCTTTTGCCGTGATGTCCGGAAGTGTAAAAGAGCCATTCTCATAACAATGCGAACAATACTTCGCGCTTTTGGATCCGTCGACCTCTGTACCACCACCTTTGTCGTCCTTGCTGAGCGGCATCCCGCAGCTCTGGCAAAATTTGTAACTCTTTTTCATTGGAAGTTCTGATTAATTACCAAGTCTAAAATAAAGGTAAATATACAAGTTTAATTGACATAAAGACTTCACTGCAAAGACGCCAGGAACACGAAAATTACCTCAAACTTCTACCTTCGAACTTCCAGCTCTGACTTCTGACCGCTGACTTCCAACTTTCCTCTATCTTTGTACCATGTCTTCCACTACCGTTATCGAAGTCCGTAACGTCTTTAAGTCGTTCAAGACGGTACAGGCTGTGCGCGGTGTAGATCTTACCATCTTTTCCGGACAGTTTGTTGCGCTTCTGGGCCCCAATGGAGCCGGAAAAACCACGCTGGTTGAGATGATCGAAGGGATCCAGAAACCTGACCGCGGAGAGATACGGATTCTCGGGAAGCCATGGAAGGGACACGAAAAGGAGTTGCGACAGGTAATCGGGTTGTCGCTTCAGGAGACCCGGTATATTGAGAAGCTGACTGCCTACGAAACATTGCGGCTTTTCGGAAGTTTTTTCGGCCTGGGCAAGGATCGTGTAGAGGAGGTTCTTCAACTGGTAGGTCTGGAAGAGAAAAGAAAAGCCTATACGGTAAATCTATCGGGAGGCCAGCGCCAGCGCCTTGCTCTCGGCATCGCCCTGATTAACAATCCCCGGATACTACTCCTGGATGAACCCACTACCGGTCTCGATCCTAATGCCCGGCGAGAGATTTGGGAGATCCTCAGGAACCTCCGGAAATCTTCCGATACCTCTATGATCCTCACCACCCACTACATGGAAGAGGCGGAACAGCTTTGCGAGCAGATTGTGATTATCTATGAAGGGAAGATAATGCGGGAAGGGACAATTGATCAACTGCTTGGAGAGAATCCGTCGGTGAAGACCCTTGATGACCTGTTTACTTTACTAACCGGGAGACGTTTGCATGATTGACCGGATTCACAATAACCAACTCTGGCAGCTCATACTTGCCAATATCCTGGAGAAGGTCAGGGAGCCGGGAGTTTTGTTCTGGGGAATCGGCTTCCCAATCCTGATGGCCATCGGACTGGGTCTGGCCTTTACCCGCAAACCGGAGATCGTCAGACACGTGGCACTGATCGCTGCCGACACCGGGAGCTATTCCATTATCCTGAAAGATGATAAACTGGGAAACACCACCTTCCGGTTGGAGAGAATGTCGTGGGAAGAGGCCATGGTTCAGCTCAAACGGGGGCATGTGAATGTGGCGGTAACCATTGGAGATAGTGGCTACAGGTACCATTTCGACCCGATGAACCCCGATGCCCAGCTGACCTATGTACGGCTGGCACCTGTTTTGAATCGAATCCCAGCTAGGGATCTGATACGGGATCCGGGATACGGGATACGCGATCCGGGATCTGAGATCCGGGATCCGGGATCTGGCATCCGGCATCCGGGGTACGAAGAGGATATGAGTTCGGTAACTGCCGCGGAAGTTGACGTTCTCACCGTCACTGGCACCCGCTACATTGATTTCCTGATCCCCGGGATGATAGCGATGGGAGTGATGTTCTCCTGCCTCTGGGGATTGGGATACGGGATCATCGACACCCGATCCAAGAAACTCCTCCGGCGGATGATTGCCACTCCCATGAAACGGTCAAATTACCTGTTAGGGATGATTACCGTACGGCTGGTGATGAATGTGATCGAAGCTGGCTTGCTGATACTCTTCGCCTGGCTGGCTTTCGGGATCACCATCCAGGGGAATATTCCTGCACTATCGCTCCTCTTTATGGCCGGGAACATCGCCTTCTCCGGGATCGGTATCTTCCTGGCCTGTCATACATCCAAAACCGAGATCGGAAATGCCTTCATCAACGTGATCAGCATGCCGATGATGGTTCTCTCCGGCATCTTTTTCAGTTACCACAACTTCCCCGATTGGGCCATACCCATTATCAAACCCCTCCCGCTGACCATGCTCGCCGATGGCATCCGGAGCATTTTTATTGAAGGAGCCGGATTTGCCCAAACTGCCATTCCATCGCTGGTCCTGACTGTCACAGGGATCGTCTTCTTTACTGTGGGGTTGAAGTTGTTTAAATGGCATTGATGAAAGGATACATGTATATACTGCAGTGTGCAGATGGAAGTTATTATACAGGAAGTACTACCAATCTTGAATTGAGGCTTAAGCAGCATCAGAACGGAGAAGGCGCCGTAAATTAAGATACCATGATCACACAAAAACTGATTTTTCCTGTTGGCAACAGAGATATAAGTTTGACCGACTTCAGCCCCAGCCAAACATTTCATTATAAGGATAAAAAGGAGGCGAAGGAGGATCTGAAAAAGTGGTTCAGCCGGATTGCTGTGTGCGATATCCTGATAAAAACCATGGAATCCCTTAACCTTACCTATCCTGAAGTTGGTACTGAGCAACGCAAAGAGATCGGGAAGGCAAAAACTATGCTGCTTGAATAGTTATTTTGTATTTTTACGGTTGGTATAAATCAATAACCAATTCCAGCTTCATGGATGACAAGAAAAAATTGGGCATGATCGGAGCCGTTGCTCTGATCGTGTCGAGCCTTGCGGGCAGTGGCGTAATTGCGCTGCCACAACAACTGGCATTTACCGGTTCCATAACACTGGTCTCGTTTATCCTCGTGACCATTGGAGCCCTGTTTCTCACACTGGTATATGTACGTGCCGGGTCACGATTTGACGACCCCAGCCCAACAGCCCTGGCCACCTATGTCAATCCCATTCTGGGTGCAAAAAGCGGCTTCTTCTATGTATACGGCAACCTCATCTCCAATGTCTCCATCCTCATTGCCGGACTCGGCTACATGGAGATGTTCGTCCCGCAACTGAAACACCCGGTCATCCTTGGCATCACCGTGATCGTCCTGATCTGGGTCTTTATCGCGCTGTCGTTGCGCGGAGCAGGGATCATCACCAAGATCGTCTCCATTACCGTGGCCTTCTTATTGCTTTCAGTAATTATTACGGCCGTAGCCGGATGGTTCGATTTCGATCTGACCCAGTTCAACGACAACTGGAATGTGAGCGGAAAGAAAGAAGGCATGGCCATCATGTCAGGGTTTGCCGTGCTGATCTTCGCCTATGTGGGAGTGGAAAGTGTAGCTACTAACAATGTTTACATCCGGAATCCGAAAAAGATTGTACCGATTGCCACCATTACCGGGTTCATCATTGTGGCAATAATCTATATTGTCTCTACCACTGTGATCGAAGGGATGTTTTCGGCCAGGGATATCCAGAATGCACCGGCCTCTTTTGCCATGTCCATGCAAAAAATCACAGGTTCAGTAGCGATAGGGGATGCCGTCTCCATTGTGATGGCCATTGCATGTCTGGCCAGTTTCCTGGTATGGAACCTTTCTTCGGCCAGCGCCGCCAAAACCAGTGCCGACAACGGCTTCCTTCCCAAAGCCTACTCCTTTACAAACAAACATGGCATCAACAGCAAAGGATTGGTGATCAACGGGATCATCATGACCATCCTGCAAGGGATCCTGATGCTGCTTGGAAGTAATGTGGCTACAGCATTTAACATCACCGTCACGCTCTCGGTACTCCTTCTGCTTTTTCCCTATTTCTGGTCGGGCATTGCACTGATCAAAAAGGAACGGGAAGAAGGTACCGGAAAAATCAGTACGAAAATCATCGTAGCCATCTCTTCCATTTTCATCATCTCAGCCTTTGTTTCGGCCACCCTCGATGAACTCTGGCTGGTCATTGCATTGGTCCTGGTCATCATGGCTGTATACGCGATGCTGTTAACTCCCAGGCAGAAACCACAGAATTAGTAATGCTATAAACCAGATACTATGAAAATCACAAGACATCAATGGCCTGTACTCATTGTTTCAGGCGAATTTAGTGCGCCAACAGATGAGGGCTTCCGGCTTTCGGAATTGGTAGAGGAACTGGAAGATATTCAGGAATGCAGTGTAATCCCGTCATTGAGCTATGAAGATGCGATGGAGATCGTTCGTTCGCGGTCGGATATTGGCGTGGTTGTTGTGGATTGGAATCTCCCGGAAGAAGATTCAAGTGAAAAAACCACTGCTGGCGATCTGATCGACCACATCAGGGAGCGCTGTAGCAAATTGCCTGTATTGTTACTGGCCGATAGGCTTGAAACTGAAGATATCCCGGTTGATGTGCTTCAAAAGATTGATGGATACCTATGGAAAACTGCCGATACCATCGAGTTCCTCTCCGGCCGTATCGTGATGCACCTGGATAAATATACCAGGACTGTTTATCCCTCTTTTTTTGGAATGCTGGTAAAGTATTCCCAGGAATACAAATATGCCTGGCATACACCCGGCCATATGGGTGGGGAAGGGTTTTTGAGAAGTCCGGCCGGGGTGGTGTTTCATAAGTTCTTTGGAGAGAATACCCTCCGTTCCGACCTCTCCATTTCAGTCCCTGAACTGGGTTCGCTGCTGGACCATAGCGGGGTGACCGGCGACGCCGAAAAGAATTCGGCCCGCGTCTTTGGAGCCGACTATACCTATTATGTCCTGAATGGGACTTCCAACGTCAACCAGATCATCTGGCGGAGTCAGCTTGTGAAGGATGAGATAGCCTTTGTCGACAGGAACTGCCACAAATCACTCAATTATGCCATGGTGATTACCGAGGCTATCCCGGTCTACATGATTCCCCGGCGCAACATGAGAGGGATCATCGGACCGGTGAGGCTCTCTGAATTTTCGCCCGAATCCATCAAGAGTAAAATCAAGGCATCCGCCCTCATCACCACCGACAGGAAAGGTGAAACTCCGAAAATGTCAGCACTGACCAACTCAACCTACGATGGGGTTTGTTATAACGTCATTCAGATCAAAAAACAGTTGACCCGGAGTGTCGAGAACCTCCATTTTGATGAAGCGTGGTACGCCTATGCCCGGTTTCACCCCATCTATACGAACCACTTTGGCATGGCTGATGACGATTTGAACAAGGAACATCCGCCGATTTTCGTCTCCCAGTCGACACACAAACTGCTGACGGCATTTTCGCAGGCATCAATGTTGCATATACGGAATGGCAGCAATGAAAAAGTCGACCCCGATATGTTTAACGAATCGTATATGATGCATGGTTCAACATCGCCCCAGTACAGTATGGTTGCCTCCCTCGACGTGGCTACAAAGATGATGGACGACAACGGGGAGATCATGTTGAATGACACCATTATTGAAGCCATTCATTTGAGAAAGAAAATGGTAACCATCCTTAGGGATTTGCAAAAGAAGAATGAAAACGATTGGTTTTTTGGCATGTGGCAGCCTAAGCAGGTTGAGATTGATGGTGAATGGGTAAATTTTGAAGATGTTCCTGCTAAAATATTGGCCAGCACCCAGTCGGCCTGGGTTATGAGCAAAGAGAACCCCTGGCATGGATTCAAGGATATCGAGGATGACTATGCCATGCTTGATCCTATCAAGCTGACATTCACCACCCCTGGCATCAATGATGAAGGGGAGATGACAGAGGAGGGAATTCCGGCCTCCTTAGTCACGAATTACCTGATTGACAAAGGGATCGTTTGCGAAAAGACCGATTACTATTCCTTCCTCCTCCTGAATTCATTAGGGACTACCCGGGGGAAACAGGGAACGCTCTTCGCAGAACTGTTAAAATTTAAGGAGGCCTATGACCGGAATGCTCCGATGGCAGAGATCTTCCCGGAGATGGTTGCCGCCTGGCCTGAACATTACAGCAAAGTGGGTTTGAAGGACCATGCCAATGCTGTTCACAGGTATACCCGGGAGCACCGGATGCTTGACCGCATGCAGGAAGCCTTCCAGGTGATCCCCGACCAGGCTATGAAGCCGGCCGATGCCTACCATGCCGTGGTGAAGAAGAATGTGGAATTTGTTGATCTGGATAAGATGATGGGCCGGATACCGGCTGTTATGATTGTCCCTTATCCTCCTGGAATACCTATCATGATGGGGGGTGAGAAGATGAACGACAAAGCCAGCCCGATCTGGGATTACCTGAAACTGCGCCAGGATTTTGAGAACACATTCCCGGGATATGAAAGCGATATCCATGGTGTGGAACGGACTGAACGGAACGGGAAAAAGTACTTCCGGACAATGTGCATTAAGAAATAAGTCAGAAGTCAGAAACCAGAATTCAGAACTGGAAGTTCGAAGTTAGAAATACGAAAGTAATTTTCCTACGTCTCACGTCTCACGTCTCACGTTTATACCTAACCCGCTCCTCTTTCGTCATCTTCTCCGTCGCATACTGAA
>Ga0265596_1001074_pt1 | contig 13597 bp, 13 predicted proteins | sample saktaG_FD_190143 | JGI IMG/M metagenome (GOLD analysis project Ga0265596, IMG submission 190143) | Saline water microbial communities from Sakinaw Lake, British Columbia, Canada - sak_2013_06_06_60m | ecosystem: Environmental > Aquatic > Non-marine Saline and Alkaline > Saline ...
ATGATAGAGCCAGGTGAAGTTCTTTCAGAACAGTCGGGTCATAGACAAAAACAAATCTCCATGGTTGGTTGTTAAAACAGGAAGGGGCTAATTGGGCACTTTCTGCTAAATCCCTCACTAACTTTTTATGCTTATTACAGGCCAATTCACTGAAATTTTATCTTTCCCGAGGATTTCTTATTGAGCAGTATATTTAAAAAGGTTCGCGGTAAGGTTTTGGCTGTTGATAGTATAAGCTTTGAGGTTAAGGCAGCACAAACCTTAAACAAGGAAATTACTCTAACGGAGGCGGCTCTATAACAAAAAGTGTGATGATTATTAATATAAGTCATTGATATAAAAAGAAAAGTTACCTTTCGACATAGAATTCGCTATATCTAAGGGAAAATAAGAATTCTATATGGGTATATAGCAGGTTATAAATAGATTTATCCCTAATCTGAAAGCGGTGCTTTATGTCAAATCCTAATATCTTCTTTTATTCCAATAAGTTACTTCATTCTTTATCACACTTTTTAACATAGAGCCTTAAATGACTTGACACGGGTTCTAAATATGAATAATATAAATTTGGTAGATAACTTCTACATTTGATAACGGGGTGTTTCCATGAAAAAATTAATGGCTTTTTCAATTTTGTTTTGTCTTGTTTTCCTGTTCGATTACGGACAGGAACTCTATCAAGAAGAACGAGGCACTCATATGGACTGTCTTTATTTCGAGATTGCCAGTGGAAATTTCTTACTTTTCCAAGCAGGTGGGACCTTTAGACATCGCATTTCAAATAACATTGATATTGGATTAATGGCTGATTTTCTCACCCAGAGCTTAACCGAAGATAAAACGGTATCTCTTGAGAAACCGCGGGGCGACAGTCTTACGATAGGCCCTGTCGTCGGATATACGAATATTATTTCCAAATCCGGGTGGGGCACACGTTCTTCCTTGAGCTTCAGGATGACTTTATCCAGTTTATCAGGGTCAGTCATACCAAGTCCCATGAAATTGGCTGGCTATGGCTTCGACGGAGATATATCCTTATTCAAGAGCATTCGTCTCAGAAAGTCCACCATGATCTTTCCAAGTGTCGGCATTTTCTTTCGCATGACACGTTTTACGGGCCACAACCAGGATGACTATGGACTCTCTCAAATATTGTCCATTGAGACCCGCAAGAAATATAGGGAATCTTCTGGCAATTCTTTTCAGTCCGGTACCCTCTTTCAATTGCCGGTCTCATTTCGATTTTTCGGGAATAATCGTCTTGTTCTGACCCCCACTTACTACTTCGAGTCTATTATATCCCAGGGCTCGAAAACAACAGTTGTTGGATTATTCAAACTTGGGTTGAGGTTTAGCTTTTAAAAATACTTATGGACTTCGATGTCCTAGTCAGAATTATTCAATAAGACAATTATACTCCTCCTTTACTGCCTTATGTATATTTCTCAGCACGAACTATTTCACCTTATGAAATTGAAAGCATCAAAAACAAATATGAAATGAGGTATAGGAATCTCCTTTTATACTGTGTTCAGCGATTCCTCTAAAAACAGCTTTGATGATCACGGATGGGAAATCAATTTTTGTTAGAAAAACAGATGAGGATGGCATGATCAGCATCATCAGATTCAGAATCAAGGAGTAAGGGACTCGATATTCCAGATAATTTTATACCTCTTGATAACCGGAAAACCATTTTCATCATGTTCCGGAGCATACAGATGGTTTTTCTTGATCATATATAAATTCGGCCACTCTCCTGTAATGACATGGCCGACTTTTAAGGGAGTTCTGGCCAGGAAACGGCCTTGTGTGTCGAAGATATCAATCAAATAGCGGCCTGTTTCTTTCTCAGTCTCGAATGTCTTGACGAAAAAAATGCCCGCTTCATCTGTGAAGATAAAATCGAAAGCGGGAAAATGCGGGCTTAGTCTTTTAGCGACTCGTTCAGCGTATCTTTCTTTGGATGCTCCGGGGGGCGCTGATTGCTTGATCTCTGATATGTACTCCGCGGAGAGGGGAACAGGAGTATGCTTTCTTCTGATTTTTCTTACTGTTCTTCCGTTGTCGTCCATGACATAAAACTCATATTCTGAAGTGATGCCCCAGACTATGTGATTATCAGGCAGCAAAGCATATCGGATCCATATGAGCGGGATAGGAGGATGGATAGAAGTTGGCCTGGATGCAATGACTTCGCTGGCTTCAATAGCCCGTTGTAGCTCGGCACTCAGCATTGGAGGTAGTCCCTCGATATCTACTCTGAGAAAGCCCCTGACTATAGTCGCTATAGCCTCAGATCTAGTTAGCCCTCGTGCCATCAGGTACTCTACTTCTTCTTCGGCTATCTTGCCTACTGCTGCCTCGTGGGATAGGTCAATGCCAGCCAGATTACCCTTGAGCTCAGGTATAATGAATAGGAATTTGGTTTTTTGTTCATGACAATCTCCGCTCAATTTCATCAAATTTTCACCCTTTGAGCTGTATAATTGAAAATGATAAACAGAAAAACATGTCCAGTCAATGAAAAACATGCAGTAAAGGGGAAATTTCAGTGACTTGGCCTGAATAAAACGTTATCAAAGTAGAGGTCACCCCACTCCTCTCGCCGCTTGGCATGACAAGAGGGGCAGAATCCGCGGGTCTTGCAGGAAAACATTAGTAATTTTTCTCTCCCACAATCAGAACACTTTATCCGAGCGAATCCACACTTAGGATTGCCGCAGTCCAGATATTTGTCAACCACTTCCTCAACAATGGGACGGAGATAACCATACTCACGCTCAAATCTTGACCCATAAGCCTTAAGGAAGCTGTCAATGTGATGGAAAAGTACACGGTAAAACACCGTCCTCTCCGGATGACGCTGACTATATACCCTGCTCATGGCAGAGATTGTGATTCAAGAAACACGCCAGAAGCGTTAGCTGCCTTGTATTCCCCTGTAAGCAGCTAAGCTAGTTTTTAGGTAGAAGTTAGAAGATGTAAACTGCTGTTTACTTTTATGATTAAAATCGGCAAGAAGACTTCTATTGGATACTATGCCCAGCACCAGGTTATCTTACGGGTAACCATAACGAGCTGAAAATCGAGAGGGGTGTGAGGTATCTTATCAACCCGGGCTCGGTCGGACAGCCGCGGGACAGGAACACACGCGCTGCATGCGCAATTTACGACTCAAAGGTAAAAAAAGTCCGCTTTTTCAGGCTGGAATATAATATAGAGGAAGCACAGGAAAAAATCTTAAAGGCAAGGCTGCCTCCTGCCCTGGCAGAAAGACTTTAGGATATGCTTATTCCTGATGTGTTACTCACTTTTGAAACGTACCTTCATTTTTTCAATAAACTTCTCGGAGTGAAAATGGATAATCCTGTGACAAATGAACTGGCAAAATTGCCGAAGCAGACATTGATTGAACTGATAAAAATGAACGCTGAAAACTGGATGACCCTTGACGGACTCTGGTTCAGCGGCGTGGAAGAAAAATTCGGGCTGGATGCCGCAGTGGAACTGGATGTCAGGATGTGGAAGATCGGCTCTAGGGTCGAAGCCAAACGGATCAAACAGCTTCTCAACTTAGGCGAAGGACTAGATAGCGTACTTCGCACCATTAATTTTATGAGTTGGGCGGCCAACTTCGGTTATGAAGTTGAGCATTTTAAAAATCGTGCTGTTTGGACATGCAGACAGTGTCCGCCTCAAGAGCAACGGGTCAAGATGGGGATGGGAGAATTCCCATGCGAACCTACCTTTGATGCATGTTTCAAGAATATCACTCAGGTTGTCGACCCAAAGGTCAAGGTGCGCTGTCTCTTTTGCCCGCCGGGTCCTCACCCTGATGATGCCTGGTGCCAATGGGAATTCAGAGATAAAACAGGGTCATGAAACCGTCAATCTTATTTCACTGCAAAATTGAAATAGGTATTTGGGAAAGGCTCGTTATTGAGGGTAAAATGCCACCATTCCTTTTTATAATGCCTAAAACCATGCTTTTCCAAAACTAATTGTAGCAGCATCCGAAAAGCCCGTTGTTGCGGTTTTATTGTCGGATCAACAGGCCAGGACTTCGGACTAAAAAAATCAAAGCCCGTTCCCATATCCAATTCCCTTTTTTTATCCTTTTCATCAAGATAGACAATCGTCAGGTCTACCGTACTCCCTCGTGAATGGCCGGATTTACTTGCAATATATCCATTCTTGAATAAATTCTTTTTTTCAACATTGGGGTAATACCTCGCTTTCATTTTTGTATCATGAAGGTCTTTTGCCCATTTGACAAAATGGTTTACGGCCCGCTGAGGTCGATAGGCGTCATATATTTTAAGGCCAAGCGAAAACTTCTTTAGGTCATTTTGAACATTTTTGAGGGCCTTTGCAGCCTTTTTTGAGATGATACAGCGAGGCCTTTGATATCCCTCGACAGGTTTTCCGATAAAATTGTCGTCTGTAAAATAACGCATATCCAGAACAATATCCGGAATAATGTCTTTAATATAAACAAACCCCTTCGGCAGTTCAGAGGCAGCCGCAAAAACAGACGATACCGGCATACACATAAAGATTAACAGCAATAAAACATTATACCTGCCTTGTTTCATTTTAATCCCTCCTCTTTTAAACAACCTTGGCTTCTGGGCCTGTTTATCAAGGTCAAATACAGGCATATCATTTGGAACTGCTCAGCCGCACCACAAACATTTGCCGATAGCTTCTTCAGTTGATATTTGATTAGTCTCCATGATTACGTCGTTTTCTTGTTTATCTTTGCTTCCTATGCCCAAGTTTACCGGCATCGTAATAGCTCAATAAATAGGAGTAATGAAATCTTCCAGCTTTATTTTCATTCAACTGCCCCCGTTTATCGAGCAGATACCCGGCATCAATGAAGCTGAGCTGAAATGACGTATAGTGCATTAAATAATTGTGCGGCGTTACCTATTTTCACATCCATCATCATCATATAAAATACTGCGATGGTTTCATTAAGGATATTGCTCCAATACCTGAATAATTCGAAGTACGGTTTGATTAACCGGTGTCGGCACATTGTGGGTTTTGCTCAACTCAACTACTTTCCCTCCAAAAATTTCAACTTCGGTTTTGCGGCCCGCCTCAATATCCTGCAGCATTGATGTTTTTCCTTGAGTAGATAAAGTATTCAGGAATGAATACCAATCTTCTATATCCCGGTTCGTCAAATTTACATCCATAACATCCGCCAGTGCAATCACTTCCTTCATCAACGCTTCCATTAAGCCCTGGGCCTCCGGGGATTTTTGGAAAACTCCATATGGGGCCCGCATAACGGCCGATGCCTGGTTCATCCCGACATTGATCATGAACTTCCACCACATAATCCGGATCATATCTTCCGGTGTTTCATAAACGATTCCCGCCTTATCAAATGCCTCCTGAACGCGGATAACTCGTCGGCTGAGGCTGGTATTGACAGGCTCGCCAAAATAATGTTTTCTCGGTTTGGAATAGGTTATCTGATTCCCCTGACGCACGGCATCTATTGCTACGGAAACGGCGTATAACATCTTGTCCATCCCATAGATGGAACCAATATATTCTTCACTTTCAAGGCCGTTCATAACAGACATAATGGTGGTTGAATCACCAACAATTTTCTCTAAATCCGGAACCGCTTCCACAAGGTGATGATGCTTCAATGCTACAATAATGAGATCCACGGGAGAGTAATCTTCATCAGGGTGTATGACCGGGATTGCATAAGGTTTTCCGTTTATAACCAGGCCCTTGCTCTTGAGCCTCTCTAAACGTTCACCTTTAGCAATCAATACCGTAGAGAAACCGGCCGTCTCGAAAAATCTGCCTGCGAAATAAGCGCCCATTGCCCCGGCGCCAAGGATCGCAACTTTTTTGATTTCTTTCATAGGTTATTCCTTTATTAATTTTAAAAATATGTAAGTTTGGATAAGGCCTTAATTACGGCCGCATAACGCCTCGAAACTCAGAAGCGAATTACAAACTCTCGCATTGCGTCATGAACTCAATCAAAGACATGCATAATGGGCTGTCTGCATTGTTCAGATCATGAAATGTAGTAAAATGGTTCTTTCCAGGCTGGATTAGCAATTCTCCCTGGAGACCATTTTTTTGCCAGGCAGATAGATAGTCCGTTGACTGCCGCTTAAACTCGTCAGATTCGTTTTCCCCGACTGAAATCAGTAAGGGCGGGGCAATCTGTGGAATTCGCAATAACGGACTTTGTCTTAAAATGGTTTTATGTGTCAGCTGTATTGTTGGTTGCAACCATGAATAGTAGAGTGGGGAAAGATCGAAAATACCACTTATAGGGACTCCACCTTTTATAATATTGATCGGCAAACCATACTCTTCTACCCAATCCGTTGAAACAAGCATGCCTACCTGTTGACCACCTGCCGAATGCCCACACACAAAAATTCGCTCAGGATCACCGTTAAACCTGTGAGCTTCGCTGTAAAGCCATGCAACCATAGCTCTACTTTGCCGGGTTATTTCTGATATCGATACTTTTGGACAGAGTGAATAGTTAATAACTACTACGGTTATGCCGTTTAGGACAGGTCCACGGGCAATCAAACTGAAATCCTTACTGCTCAAACTCCGCCAATAACCGCCATGGATAAATATCAAGATAGGTGCATTGGGTTTTCCGGCAGGGAAGATGTCAACAGTTTCATCGATTGCCGGACCATAGCGTTCGCTTAAAATGCATTCCAATTCATTACGGGCTTCTATACCGGCTTTTGTATCGTGATCAATGTATGGTTGCAGGTCAGGTACCATTAATACTGCATTATACTCACGGTCAATCTCTTCTTGTGTAGTAAAATCACGATACAGTTTCATTAATATTCCTTTATGTTTTTTCCGAGTGATAGGAATTTGGTTTTTTGTTCATGACAATCTCCGCTCAATTTCATCAAATTTTCACCCTTTGAGCTGTATCATTGAAAATGATAAACAGAAAAACATGTCCAGTCAATGAAAAACATTCAGGAAAGGGGAAATTTCAGTGACTTGGCCTGAATAAAACGTTATCAAAGTAGAGGTCACCCTTGGTCCTTGATCAATGACTTTGGAGTTTCATATATATTCTGATTTTTCCTCAGCTGCCACACTGAACTGAGCTTGTGCGGGAGGCGGAGGACGTTCTGCCTTAAAGGTAAGTTTAAGGTGATCGATAATCTTGTCTATGACTTTATAATCTTCGATAAATGAGATAATACGCATCTGCCCACCGCATTTTGGACATATTAGAGGGTCGATTTCATAGACCTTGCGTATCATGTCGGCCCATCCGCTAGAAGGCATAAATGAGGCTTCATCCCCAATAATAGGTGGGCAGGAAGGTTCAACTCCCGCTTTCTTCTTTTTTCCCCGATGCGCGTTAGCGTAGATGCCGTAGTAACGGATCATCACTTGACCTTTGTCAGGGATATGAGAGGTAACCCGGGCAATAAACTCTAGATAATCCATATACTCCGTCTCCCCGCTGTGCTTTCCGTATTGATAGACTACCTGCCCTTGCTCCTCGTCCAGGGAAAGCTTACTTAGGGAGAGTATAGGACGGATCATATACTTACCTATCCGCTCGGCCTCTTCTTTAATTGCTGGGTAAGATCTTTGTTGAGGCAACATTACTGCTTATGGTAAGATTTACTCGTGAGGCAATAAGGTTAAAAAAATATTAGACGTCAGTCAGGAGTCAGAATAAAAGCATGAACGTAAAGAAGTAAATGAAATATCTGCGATGGAAACCGTTACTTATGCCAATAATTTACCAATCCCTTTTTACTTTTTGTCGTCTTTTATTAGAAGTTAAGCTGAGAAGCCTGCGAGTGTTTTCATATCGACAATACTTTATTGAAAGGAGGAAGGATTATGGATTATAATCGAAGAATAATATTTTATTTTCTCTTATTAATTTTTATATTTTCATTTCACCTTTCAGCAGACTCCGTCAAAATCATTTGGTCTATTAATTCATTCGGGGATAATGATTTTTTCTATAAACCTTCTGATATTGATGTAGATTTGCATCAATCTCTAATATATATAGCAGATTCAGGAAATAATCGTGTTTTAGTATTTGATTTTAAAGGAAAATTATTAAAAATTATTGGAAATAAGGGCAAAGGTCCGGCCGAATTTATGAACCCAACAGGTTTATATGTTTTAAAAGATTCCAAATTGGCAGTAGCAGATTACAATAATAATAGAATTCAAATTTTCGATAAATTTTGGAATTTTTTAGAATCAATTAATACTAAAGGTACAAGAGTAGCTGATTTGATATTATTAAATGATAAAATTTACACAATATCTACGTTTGGAAATAGTGGATATAGTTTGGATATGAGTTCTGATAAAAATACACAACCTTTAGTCAGTATATTAGACAAACAAGGAAATAAAATACAGAGTATAATGGTCAATGACTTTCCTGACTCTCATCCATTTTTACGAGCTATAAAAAGTCGAGTATGTATGGCCTTATCACGAGAGAACAAAATTTACTTGCCTTACTTTTCGATGAATTTAATTCAAGTCTTTGATAATACAGGGGAAAAAGTTGATGAGTTTAAAAGGCCTTTACCTTTTAAGCCGATTATTCCTAAAATAATAACCCAAAAAAAGGACGATCAAGGCATAATTGCTATGGGAGCAAAATCTGATTTTGTTACCAGAGATGCATCATTTGGTCCAGATGGGAATTTATATTTATTAACATATATGCAAGGTAGTGTAGAGCGACGTAAAGAAGAAATAAAAAAGAAATATCTTCTGCCTCATCCTATGAGAATAGAAATTATAAATCCTAAGAGACATAATGTAGTAAGGTACATTTCTTGTGATTCTGGAGCAAAAGCTTTTTCAGTGATGAATGATAACCATCTAGTTTATATTTATGAAGATAATGAAGGAGAAATAACATTAAAGTGTATAAAATATTGAACGCAAATCATTGTAGCATTTCACCCCTAAATTAGATGGTTATTATTGTTTGTTTAATAAGTGAATTCTCGCTCCGTTCCATGCGAAATCTATACACGGACAGCGATCAATCCACTTGATTTTGGAAAACTCGTTGTTTTAAATAATGAAAACATACATACAAATATCAATGCAAATAAAATTGGGGTTTTGGGTAAAGATTCTATTTATGAGTCGCTTTATCATGAAATGAATAAGGGAAAAAGCTGGAAAAGAACAAAGACAAAACTTGAGCCCTGCAAAAATTACGTTTTCGATGTGTTATATGAAATGGTGGTAAAAAAAAGCTTTTGGTAATAATCAGTCAACTAATATTCAAATAAAGACAAGGAGTTATGCCATGGTAAGTCGCTTAAGCTGTTCAGCTTGCACTCTCGTTATCTTCTCTTTATTGATAGTAATGAGTATTCCGACACAGGCTAAGAAAAAAGAAGATATTAAGGATCTTTTAGAGAAGAAACTCGAAGAAAAGGAAGCGATTATATGGTATTTAGGTCATAGTGGTTGGGCCATAAAAACCAAAAATCACTTGCTTATATTTGATTACGTGGAAACGGGAATAAAGCCTGTAGAACCTTCCCTTACAAACGGACATATTAATCCCTCTGAGATAAAAGACCAACACGTATTTGTCTTTGTTACCCATGAGCATGCCGACCATTATTCCCGAACTATATTTGACTGGGAGAAATCAGTCAGAGATATCACTTATATCTTTGGTTGGCAAGCCGTAACAGAACAAAAGTATGTATGTATTGGTCCAAGGCAGAGGAAAAAAATTGACGATATGGAGATTTTAACCATAACGTCAACAGACGCTGGTGTGGGATTTATTATAAAGGCAGATGGGCTTGTCATTTTTCATGCAGGCGATCATGCCCATTGGGGAGGCTCCATGGACCCATTCGTAAAAGAAATAGATTATCTTGCAAAAAGTGAGAAGGAATTTGACATTGTTTTTCTTGCTATAACCACAGGTATGGGCCAAAGGAGGGAGAGTATTACCAAGGGGGTATTTTATGCGATAGAAAAGCTTATGCCAAAAGTTATGTTCCCAATGCATGCTGGAGGGAAAGAATACCTTTATAAGGAATTTGCCCAAGAAGCTGAAAAGAAAAAATTCAAAACAAATATGCATTACGCTAAAAATAAAGGGGATAGATTCTTTTACCAAAACGGTAGGATAAAGTGAGATGAAAAAGAGATTATCCCTGGGGATGATTCTTATTAGGACGATTAGTGGCATATGCTTGAATCAGAATAGCAAATTACTATCAAATATTATGAAAATATGGGTACTTCATCTATTATCTCGTATCAGCGAAGAAAAAACATCGCCATTTCATATAACATAGCAGTCTGTCGAAAAACTATGAATTTCAATGAACAGAGAATTTTTAAAATATTATTTATCTTAAAAACAATAACTTAGAAAATTGCAAATTTCTACAATGAGAGATATCATTAAAAATAAATGGTTTTTCGACAGGCTCACGGGCTTTACCCTTTAGTGATAGGAATTTGGTTTTTTGTTCATGACAATCTCCGCTCAATTTCATCAAATTTTCACCCTTTGAGCTGTATCATTGAAAATGATAAACAGAAAAACATGTCCAGTCAATGAAAAACATTCAGGAAAGGGGAAATTTCAGTGACTTGGCCTGAATAAAACGTTATCAAAGTAGAGGTCACCCTTGGTCCTTGATCAATGACTTTGGAGTTTCATATATATTCTGATTTTTCCTCAGCTGCCACACTGAACTGAGCTTGTGCGGGAGGCGGAGGACGTTCTGCCTTAAAGGTAAGTTTAAGGTGATCGATAATCTTATCAATTTTTGAAGATTGAGATGGGAAACACAAGAAGAATTAAGAAAATTTTGAAGGAAATTTCTCCTAAATCCATGCCCTCAATTCTCAAGGAGAGAATTATTTCAAATGCTTACAAAAGACAGAAAGAGTTGAGAAGGAGAGAATTATTTCAAAAAGCCACAAGAGTTACACAGCCAGAATCGAACCGCTGTCCACAATATATTGCTCACTACTATAAGTTTAGCTATTGGAGGTTATATCCGCCTATCACTTCGATGGGACAAATGGCTCCTCCTTTACGATGATCAAGAAAGGATTGGCTTTTTTTTCACATGGTCATTAGCAACCTGAAAATCGTCCCTTTCCGTTTCAATATCCAAAAAAGAAAAAAGCGGAAGAGGTGTATCCTATCTGCCTTCGATATCCGTCTAGAAACTAGATCATTCCTGAAAGTCTGGCCATAAGGACTTTAGAGAAATCTATTTCTCTTCCTTTAGCTTAAGCTCTATGTGGAGTATTTGAAGTAGACTGAGTATATCTATTCCCAATACATTTTACAAACCACTAATTCTTGAAAACCGCTTTCTTTGCTCCGTAAATAATAGAGTCGATTGTTTTTCACTCGTACATCATAAGGACCTCCACCTGGAAAAGTAAGCTCCTGAAAGGGAGGTGTTCCTAAAATGTTCCCACTATTATCTAATACTGTTCTGCTAATAAAAATACCATCAGGATTAAAAATATCGTATCTGAAACCTTCCTCTCCTTCTTCTTTTTCATATGTCATAACATAGAGTCTTCCGATATCATCTGAAAAAAAATATTGGAATGGAGGCATATTGTTTGGGAAAAAGATTTTGTCTTTTATTTTGTCTTGATTATAAGAAGGAGTGTCAAATCTTTTAATTACATTGTCTTTTAGTTGTTTGGAAACCTTTACTGAATTATAGTCTTTCCTTATTTTCCTAACTACTGTTCCGTTTAATTCGTAAACCAAAAACTCATATCCATTGAACTTGTTTCCGATATAAATGTATCTATTTGTAATACTCCATTGCGCATAATCTAAGGAAAGTTCTAATCCATTCAATTTTTTTGCTGCCACATAATTCTGGAGTCTCTGACCCTGACGGAGTGTTTTTGAATTTTCTAAGTCAATATCGCTTATGACTATCGGATAAAATAATCCTTCTCCTGGTTTAGGAAGAAATTGCATAGCAAGTATTTTTCCACTTTCAAGTTGAGTGGCTATTATATAATTAGATGTAATTTGGACTTCTTTTATTAAATTCCCAGATGTATCAAAGACAATTATTTTATCCCTATTCATGTTTGAAATTAGAATCTCATCATTCTCATTTATTCTCCAATAACCAAGCCTTTGTACTTCACCTGGGCCTTGACCTATACGACAGAATGAGTTTACATATTTTCCATTATTGTTAAATTTGAAAATGAAATTTTGTGAACTTCTAAAGCTTCCAAAGTAAATGTTCCCATCAGAATCAACATTAAATCCTGTGATGTCAGAAATACCAAGGGCTGCAATGTCATTCCTTTCTAAGTCAATAATCAATTCCTCATCAAGAGTCAGGGAAGTAGGTTCCCCCTTAACCTTGTAAGGTTCAAGATGATTGATGACAACTTCAACTCCATCTTCCATAATCTTTTCTACTTCATCTGCTTGTTTCTGACAACCAAAAGTAAAACAAAAAAGAACACTTAAGAAAATGATAATCAGTAATTTTTTCATCATCTAACCCTAAGTTTCGCCATTAATTTTAAAAACACATTGTAACTTGTTTATATTAATCATATTGCATTGCTTGTAAATGTACTACCTAACTGATGTTATTTCGAGGTTCAACGCAGTTAGGAGTTCTTTTTCTGTGCTACTGAGCCGGCAGATTTTTCGCACCGGCTGTGCCTTCCGGGGATAATAGCAGTAAGCCAAGCGGATGTCTCGCAGAGACTCCATCGCTCGATCTAATGACATAGACACTTTAGCTTTCTTCATTTTCTTGTGAAGCAGAGAGAGGAAAAGCAAAGCCATCACACAAGTGAGTCCATGAACCCGGATCTTACTGTCGGTCCAGTGATACATCGGTGTCCAGCTTACAAGAAAAGGATCCTTTGTCAATCGAAAAGAGTTCTCGATCTTATGCCTATCCCTATAGGCCAGGATGATATCCTCATTGCTCCAGTCAAGATGATCTGTAAAAATAATGTTTTTTCCGAAACGCTGCCTGTATTCTTTGATGACCAGCGGGGCAGTGCGGATCGACATGCGGTACTTTCCATAATAGGAGGAAACCTTAATATCAAACACGGGAGCGATATGGCTTTCCGAGAGAATCTCTTGCATCTTTCTCTCCACCGATTGGACCGTTGTGCGTTTATCCACACTCTTAGTGATAGGAATTTGGTTTTTTGTTCATGACAATCTCCGCTCAATTTCATCAAATTTTCACCCTTTGAGCTGTATCATTGAAAATGATAAACAGAAAAACATGTCCAGTCAATGAAAAACATGCAGTAAAGGGGAAATTTCAGTGACTTGACCTGAATAAAAGGTCAAGAAAAACATCGTTAAATATAACGCTTGACATTTAACGCATAGCGTTATATTCTCAATGTGTGATAAGATCCTTCAAATGTAAAGAGACTGAAAAAATATTCAATAGAAGTTACACAAAAAAATTACCGACGGGCATGCAAAGAGCCGCATTGAGAAAGCTAAGAATGTTAAATAGAGCGGAAAATCTTAATGATTTAA
>Ga0265596_1001077_pt1 | contig 13569 bp, 18 predicted proteins | sample saktaG_FD_190143 | JGI IMG/M metagenome (GOLD analysis project Ga0265596, IMG submission 190143) | Saline water microbial communities from Sakinaw Lake, British Columbia, Canada - sak_2013_06_06_60m | ecosystem: Environmental > Aquatic > Non-marine Saline and Alkaline > Saline ...
AGCACAAGAGAGTGCAAGAATAGCACAAGAAGAGTGTAAGAAGAGTGCAAGAATAGCACAAGAGAGTGCAAGAATAGCACAAGAGAGTGCAAGAATAGCACAAGAGAGTGCAAGAATAGCACAAGAGAGTGCAAGAATAGCACAAGAATAGCACAAGAAGAGCATAAAAATGAGATAATTTAAATATCTTTATTTATTTATTTATTACAAAAGAAACAGAATTAAAAATAAAAATAAATCTTAATAAAATAAGGGAAATAAAGTAAAAAAATAAAAAAATAAAAAAGGAGATGATAAAAAAATAAAATGGGGCCTCAAGATTTTATTAATTTAAATTATAAGCCCACTAAAAAGGATTTAATTTGTTTATTCAGAGTTGAGCCAATGAAAGGATTAACTTTGAAGAAGGCCGCAGCAACAATTGCTTTGGAAAGTAGTGTTGGAACTTGGACAGATGTTCATGAAAAGAAATATGTTAGAAAATTAGGGGCTAAGGTTTTTTCTATAAAAGATAACTTAGTTAAGATTGCATATCCTGAAGAATTATTTGAAAAAGGAAATGCCCCAAATATTTTATCTTCAATTGCTGGGAATATTTTTGGAATGAATGCAGTGAAAAATTTAAGATTAGAAGATATAAAATTTCCAAAAGATATTCTTAATGGATTTCTTGGGCCTAAATATGGGATTCAAGGAATAAGAAAATTAATGAAAATAAAAAAAAGACCCTTGATTGGAACAATTATCAAACCTAAATTAGGCTTAAAGACTAAGGATCATGTTGAAAAAGCTTATGAGGCTTGGAGTGGTGGTTGTGATATTGTTAAGGATGATGAAAATTTATCATCCCAGACTTTTAATAAATTTGAAAAAAGGCTTTCAAAATGTTTAGAAGTAGCAGATAAAGCAAAATCTCAGACTGGGGAAGAAAAAGCATATTTAGTTAATGTTACTGCAGAAACAAAAAAAATGCTGAAAAGAGCAGAACTTGTTGAACAGCAAGGTGGGAAATATGTTATGATAGATATTGTAACTGCAGGTTTTGCAGCACTTCAAACACTTAGAGAATCTAATTTTAAAATGGCAATTCATGCACATAGAGCAATGCATGCAGCATTTACAAGAAATCCAAAACATGGAATGAGTATGATGTGTTTAGCAGATATTGCAAGATTATGTGGTGTTGATCAATTACATATAGGGACAATTGTTGGAAAAATGCAAGGAAGGGGAATAGATATTTCAGAATTAAATGATGAAATGGAACAAAAGACAGTTAAAGCAACTAAAAAAAGATTAGCACAGAACTGGGGTGAGATTAAATCTGTTTTAAGTGTAAGTTCTGGAGGATTGCACCCAGGAAATATTCCTTATTTAGTTAAGCATCTTGGTAAAGATTTAGTTATTCAAATGGGTGGAGGCATACATGGGAATAATCTTGGAACATTTAAGGGGGCAATTGCTGCGAGACAATCTCTTGAAGCAACTATGAAAGGAATTTCTTTAAAACAATATTCTAAGGATCATCCAGAATTAAAATCCACTATTGCTCAATGGGGTACAAAATAAAATTAGCAAGATAAATAAAATAAATAAAATCAATTGAGCATTTTTAAGGTCAAATGTTATACCAAGAATATCTAAAGAAAAAATATCCTTGCCCCTTTTGTAATTTATCTAAAAAAGAGATTTTAAAACAAAATAAATATGCAATTCTTACTTTTGCAAAGGCCCCTTATACTTCTGATCATTTATTAGTTGTCCCGAAAAAACATAAAATTAGTATTGATTCTTTAAAACCTAGAGAAAAAAGAGCAGTTGATGATTTAATTCATTATGGAATAAAGATGCTCCATAAAAAATATAAAAATGTAACAGTACTTTACAGAGAGGGCATTTTAAAACAAGTTGGAAAATCTATTTCTCATTTGCATTATCATTTAATTCCAAATCTTTTGATTGGAGCTTATAATATTGATTTTACAAAGAGAAAAATATATTCTGAAGAAGAATATGTTAAGAAGATAGGGGAAATTAGGAAAGAATTGTTCTAATATGATTTTTGGGGGAGAGTATTAACTTTTTAGTGGTAAGTAATAGAAAGATTTATAAAAGAATATTCATTTTATTTTTTAAAGAAAATGTTTAAAGGAATAATAAATTTTATTGGAGGAAGAAAACAAATTGAATCAAAAGATTTAGATTTAGAAGAAGCTTTAGATTTATTAAAGAGTTTTAAGGGGGATTTAAAAGGAAATTTTCATTATTCAATAAGTGGGGATATTTTCGGAGAAGATTCAATTGATGTAAAACAAGTTGCCTTAAGGGAGATGGTGGAGATTATCATAAAGAAATTTTATTATGAAACTTATGAAACTATTAATTCAGATTATTCAAGCAATGCAAATTATCAGGTATACTCGGGAAAAAAGGATGAAAAGCATTATTTAGATCTAGTACAAGGAAAAATCAACGCAGAATCCGCAGAGGAAATAAGGATTCAAGCACCATTTAAAAGATGTTTAATTGATTTTATTGCAGAAAGATAATATGGTACAAAAATTAAACTCAAAATCTTTAGAAGAAGGATTAGAAGAAAAACCAGATTGGAAACAATGGCTTCCTGTTGTGGGAATGCATTATATTAATGAGGCTAAAAGAAAAAGTCTTGCTAGTATAAGGGATTTTAATGAGGGTCATTTATTTAGAGATTCTTTTGCAGGTCTTTATCATGGCATTACTATCAGCGTTGTTGCTGGTTGTGCTTTATATGATATAACTTATGGAATCAGTCAATTAGGCAAAATAGTAGAAAAATTATTTTAAGATTATTCTAAATCTTTTTTAAATCTTAAATTCAATACCATTTACAAAGAATTTATCTTTTTGGTCTTCAATTACATAGCCTTTTTTTTGGAGTATTTTTCTTAGTTTATCTGATTCAGCATAATTTTTATTCTTTCTGAAAATTGCTCTTTTTCTGGCGATTTCTTCATCTTCTTTTGAAAGTTTTTTTTCAAGTTTTTTATTTTTTTCTTGTTTTAAAAGACTTGAGGAATTTAATAAATCTAATCCCAGAATTTTATCTATTTCTTTTATAGTTTGTATTTTCCCACAAGCATTTTCATCTTTAATTAATTTCCATAAAATTTGCAAGGCTTTTGGTGTGTCTAAATTATTATCAATTGTTTCTTGAAAAGCTGTTAAATATTCTTTATTCTTTTTTTCATCATTTTTGATTTCTGAAATAATCTTTTTTAGATTATTATAAGAATTTTTCGCATTATCTAAATTTTTAATACTAAAATTCAATTGTTTTTTATAATGTCCTGTTAAAAGAAAATATCTGTATATTAATGGGGGATAGCCTTTTTTTTCTAAATCTGAAAGTGTTAAGATTTTTCCTTTTGATTTAGACATTTTTTCATTGTTAAAAATTAAAAAAGCACAATGAAGCCAATATTTTACCCAAGGTTTTTTTCCAAAAGCAGTTTCACTTTGTGCAATTTCATTATTGTGGTGGATTGGAATATGGTCTTCACCACCTGTGTGAATATCAAATTGTTTTCCAAGATATTTACTGCTCATTGCAGAACATTCAATATGCCATCCAGGAAAACCAATACCCCAAGGAGAATTCCATTCTTGTTGTCTTTTACCTGGTTCTTTTGAGATTTTCCATAAGACAAAGTCTGTTTTATTTTTTTTCTGACCACAAGAAATTCTTTTTCCTGCTTGTAGGTTTTCTATGTTTTTTTTAGATAATTTACCATAATCTTTTAATTTAGAAGTATCAAAATAAATTCCATCAGAAGTTTTATAAGTATAATCTTTTGCTTCTAATATTTTAATTAATTCAATTTGTTCTTTAATATTTTCTGTTGCTTTGCACCAAATATCTGGTTCAGAAATATTTAATTTTTTTAAATCTTGTTTAAAAATTCTCAGATAGAAATCTGTTATTTGTTTTGTTGTTTTATGTTCTTTCAAAGCAGCTTTTTCTATTTTGTCTTCTCCAGTATTTTGATCTGAGGTTAGATGTCCAACATCTGTGATATTCATAACACTTTTAATTTTGTAATTGTTATATTTTAAGACTCTTTTTAATATATCCATAAAAAAATAAGATCTTAAATTTCCAATATGTTGATACCAATAAACTGTTGGACCACAAGTATATATTTTAACAAAATCTTTTTTTAAAGGCTTGAAAACCTCTTTTTTTTTAGTTAATGTGTTATATAATTTCAATGCCATCTGATAATTTTATTTATAATTTAAATTCATATAATAAGAAGGATATAAAAATATTCTGATTATTTTATTTCAACATCAAAAAGTTCTGTTGAATAAGCTTGATTGTCTGCTTTGACAACAAGATTATATCTAATCGTGCAAATTGCAGAGCCTTTTGGGATATTAAATTTCGCTAAACCACAATAAATTTCACCAGGAGCAAGTTCAAAAGAAGGGTTTGTTCTTCCAGGATAAATCCAAGATTCTGCTTCTTCTTTTGTAACACCACACCTCTCCATTAGCTCTTCATCATCAGAGGCGGTTACAATTTCATAACTAAATATTGGCTGTTCTTGAGTACTTTGTTTAAGATTTTTTATTCCAAAAGCAATACCAAATTCTTTACCTTGTGTTATTTTTGCTGTTTTTCCAGAAAGATAAACAACAACCTCTTGGTCTTCTACAAATAATTGTCCGATTTGATCTTTAACTTTATTATTAATTTCATCAACATTATATTTTGCACTATCAAAAATTGTTTTCATTAGAATCAATCCAAGAATTAACATAGACATTGCTAAAACAATAACAACTAAGGAACTAGTGGTTAATTCCATAGCAGCTCTTTTTTTCATCACCATTTTACATTAATTTAATAATCTTTAAGTTTATAAAGTTTTTTAGAAGTTAACTCTTTTATTAAGATGATTTTTTCTTTTGAAAAAGATGCTTTTTTCTTAATTTTCTCAATCTTCTTAATTTTTTCATTTGTTCTGTTGCATAACTAAAAGTTATTGAAGGCATGTCTAAATTTTTCAAAATAAAATTTTCTATTTCTTTAGGTTTTTGTTTTCCTGATTCTCTTAATAGCCAACCTATTGCTTTTTGAATATAAGGATTTTCATTTTGAATTTCATTAGAAATTATTTCTATAGTTAATTTAATCTTTCCAGTTTTTACTAAAGGAAGAGTAGAAACAATAGATGCCCGTTTTATCCAAATATCTTTATTTTTAGAAAGCATTAAAAGTTCTTTTTCTAATTTGGGATATTTTAAAAGGATTTTTCCAAGAATTCCTGTGGAAAGAATATCTATTTGATCCCAAGTTTTGATGTCTTTTAATTTTTCTTTGATAAATTTCCATGTTTTTAAATTAAATTCTTTTTCATATAATTGTAGAGCATATATTGCCAAAGACCTTTCTTCATGATATTTTGAATGCCATAATTTATCAAAAACCTTATAAAAACTATTTAAATTATTTTCATCATAAAGTTTTTTCGCAAGAATTCTTAATTCAGGAACTCTAACACCATAAAATTCATAAGGAGACCTAAGATATTTTTTTATATCTTTTGCAAATTGTTTATCACTTAATTTTTTTAATCTTCTTTTTATTTCAAAGGACATTTTTAATTTTAAATTTATCTTGAAAGGGTTTTTCTCTTTATAGTTGGGGTATTTTTATCAGAAATTGTATGCTTATGTTCTTTTGCCATTTGTTTTGCCTTTTTTGTTTTATCTTCTCTTGAAGATTTAATTTTCTCCTTTTCATCTTTTTTTGTTTCTATTTTCTCTTTATCTTCTGAATCTTTTGTTTCTTCTGTTTCTTCTTCTTTCTCTTTTAATTGTGCCTTTTCTTTTAGTTTTCCTTTGATCTTTTCTTCTTCTTTCATTTCTCTTATCTTTTGGAATTTGATATGTTCTGGGATATTCACTAATTTTACTTTTACAATATCATTATCAAATTTTTCAGCCATTACTTTTATTTTTGTTGGTGGTTTTTTGATACCCCTAAATCTTATTTCATTATTTAAAATTATATCAATTTTTATCTTTCTTAAATCTCTTTCATAAATTTTCATATGTTTCACTAAGAATTCTTTTATTGCTTTTATTGCTTTGTTCGTTCTTTTATATTCTGGAACTTTTAGCCAGGATTTTCTTAAAGGAATAATATACTCCCTTTTCAAAATTGATTTTGGTTCTTGTTTTTTATCTTTTGCCATTTTAACCTAAGTGTTGTTTTCTCTGCCTTCTTGGTTTAATTTTTAGTTTTATTCTTCTCCAATTTCTTCTATTGGCAGTTACAGCAGATGGATGAACTTTTTTTCCAGAGCCTAATTTTTTCAAAACAACCCAGATTGGAGCCCATTTTGTTTTTCTATTTTGTTTTGATAATTTTATTTTTTTTTGATATTTTGGTTTTGCCATTTTAATTTTGATTAATTTTTTATTTTATACTTTCTAATAATTCTCTTCCTTGAAGAGTAAGTTTTCTTCCAGATCTTTTTTTAATAGATTTATGTTTTTCTAATAGCCCTGCTTTTTCTGCTTGTTGTAAAATTGTTCGAATTATTTTTCCAGAAGCCCGCACAAATTTTTCAGGTTTATATCCCCTATTTTTTTTAGAACCATATCTTGTTTTTAATCTATTAACACCAATAATCCCCTGAATATAACCTTGCCTTAAAATACTTGCCGCCCTTTTATGCCAAAAATCTTTATCTTGTGGCGGACGTTTTTTACCCGGCCCAGATTTAATAAAAAAAGACCATTCTGGCTGTTCAAATTCTGGCATTTTTTTTAGGATTTCCATTAATTTAATATTATATTCCCCTGCTGGAATATTGTATATGGAATTTGCTTTTGACATTTTTGTATTTTTATTCTTTATTTAAGGTTTTTAATTTTTATTTAATAATGAATCGTATATTGGTTCATTATTATTTAAATAAGTCATTCCTTTCGGAATTAGAACAGCTTAAGCTGTTTAACTTAATTATAACTTAGAATTGAGATTTATAAAGCTTGGCTTTTTGTTGTATTGTTGCCTTGTCAGGATTTTTTAGATAAATGCTTAAAAAACAGATATGTATTAACTTTTAAATAGTAATTAATCGAAAGATTTAAAAACTTAAATTCTATTGAATAAATATGTTAGATCAAATATTAAACACAGCAATGGATATTATAGTATTAGGTAAATCTGGAGAGGATAAGGTAGTTTTTGCTTTTCCTTTTGAAAGAGAGATCGCCAAAAATTATTATAAAAAAACAATTGCTGATACAAAAGAAAATAATGTTGAAGCATTTAATAGGTCTTGGGAATTTGATGATGCAAAAGGATTAATAAAAGGTTCAAACCCATTCTTAGTTTTAAAACTTGACGAACAAATAAGAAAAGATGGATTATGGATTCCAACTCCAGAACAAGCAATGCTTTTAGATAAAAAAGGGAAGTTATCAAATAATGTTTATCGAAATTATGGAATAGTTGTTTATTCTGAGGATCAGCCAAATCAAGAAGTAGCAAAAGAAATTATCTCTCAAACAAAAAGAAAATTGCCGTTGGTTATTCCTTTTAAAGATTTAACCCACAGATTAGATGAAAATTTCCCCCAAGGTGTTGCCATTACACTTATAGACAAACCTAAGGAAGTAATATTTGGAGAAGAAGCAAGACAATATCTCGATAAAGAATTTAATTATAAAAGGGATTCAGGCGTTTGTAGGCTTGACCGTGGCGGGGGTGGCGGCTGGGTTGCTTACTGGGGTAGGTTTGATGGCTCCTATGCGGATGGTCGGGTGGATTTTGTTTGTGGCGAAGCCACACGCACTGAATTAAGAGAATCCTATAAAGGATTACTAGAAAGACAATATAATATTCAAATTAATAAATTAATAACTGAAAGAGATGAAAGACAAGCAGAGTTTGAAAAATCATTCAAAAGTTAAAATAAAATGGCAAAACCAAAAAATAAAGGACAAAATATTGGAATGCAGGTTCTAGAACCAGTTATTGAGAAATATGTTTTTGCAAAGCCCTTTAAAGGAGATGAAGCAAAAGCAGTTTATGAAGAAGTAATGGGGCGGGTGGAAAAAGATTTTAAAAATTCCCCGGTATTTAATAATTATTTTCGATTTAATGAACAAACAGGAGAAATAAATGGTTCAAATATTTATTTTGGAATTTTAATTAATAAGGTTTTAAGTAAAAATGGTTTATTTCTACCAACAATTCAACAAGCAAAACAACTTGATTCATTAGGAATATTATCAAATAATGTTTATCGAGATTATGGAATAGTTATTTATTCTGAGGATCAGCCAAATCAAGAAGTAGCACAGAGATTAATACAAGAAGCGAGCAAAAGGGAATGGAAACTTCCAATCTTGGCTTCTTTTAAAACATTAGATATTATAGAACCCGAGGCAAAAATTAGTTTTAGCAAAGATGTAGAAGGAATTATAACTGGAGAAGAAGCAAGACAATATCTCGATAAAGAATTTAATTATAAAAGGGATTCAGGCGTTTGTAGGCTTGGCCGTTACGGGGTTGGCAGCTGGCTTGCTGGCTGGAATAGGTTTGATGGCTCCGATGCAGATGGTCGGGTGGATTTTGTTTGTGGCGAAGCCACCACAAAAAATTTAGAAACAGCATTATTACTTGAGATTCATAATTCCGCCCAAAAAGAAGTGGAATCTCTTAATACCAAAATTGCTTCTGCTAAAGGGGCTGCGCTTCAAATTTTAAGAGGTTAATTTTAAAAATAGATTTTTCTTTTTAATATTCCTAGCCATTTAATGGCTGGGCCACATGTCAGTTTATTAAGACATTATTAAAATTAATTTTAAGTCATAAAATTCAAAAGCAATATTTAGTACTTAAGGAAATCTAAAGCTTTGGTGTGCAAATTAATTTTTGCTTTGTACAAGCAAGATTCTTGGCATGAAAAACAAAATTTCATGAGGTAAACTGGCTATAGGGTTGGGGCGTTTGTAGGCTTTACCGTAACAGGAATGGCAACTGGAATGCTAACTGGAATAGGTTTGATAACTCCAATGCAGATGGTCGAATGGCTCAGAATATGGTTAGGTTTTATATTATATTAAAGGAAAATGGATAAGAAACTTTGGCGCTTTTATAATGAAATCATATGGCGATCTCTATGAAAAGATTTATTCTTATAATAATTTGATTCTTGCATTGAAAAAAGCAAGAAAAGGTAAAGCAAAAAAACCTTATGTAATTGAATTTGAAAAGAATTTAATTAAGAATTTACTTAAATTGCAAAAGGAATTAAAAGAACAAACATACAAACCATTTCCATTAAAAACATTTATTTTAAGAGACCCAAAAACGCGTAAAATCTCAAAATCTGAATTTAGAGATAGGATTATTCATCATGCTTTAGTAAGGGTTATAGCGCCTATTTTTGATAAAACATTTATTTATGAATCTTGTGCAAATAGAAAAGGTAAGGGAAATTTATTTGGTTTAGAAAGATTCAAACAATTTCAAAGAAAAGTCACAAAAAATAATTATAGAATAGCCTTCTGTTTAAAGGCGGATATAAAACATTATTTTCAAGAAGTTAATCATAATATTTTATTGAAAATAATTAAAAGGAAAATTAAAGATTGGAAAGTTATTTGGTTGATTAAACAAATTTTAAAGAATTTTGATAATAAAGAGAAGGGAATGCCTCTGGGTAATTTAACCTCACAATTTTTTGCAAATGTTTATTTAAATGAATTAGATTGTTTTGTCAAAAATAAATTAAAAGCAAAAAATTATATTAGATATGTTGATGATTTTATTATCTTGCATGAAAATAAAAAGCAGTTAGAAATTTGGATGAAAAAGGTTAATGAATTTTTAATGAATAGTTTGAGAATTGAGCTTCATCCGGATAAATCAAGAATTATTTCATTATCTAGTGGAATTGATTTTGTTGGATTTAACAATTTTTATTATTATAGATTATTGAGAAAGAGGAATATTAAAAATATGTTTGTGAAGGTTGAGAATTATAAAAAAAGTAAGCTTCCTAAAGAAAAACTCCTTGAAAGCTTTCAAGGTTGGAATGCTTATGCAAAATGGGCAAATAGTTTTAAATTAAGAAGGAGTGTTGTTAAGAAAATTTATAAGCCTTTGAACTAACTTTAACTTAACAATTTAGCTTTTTGAAATTATATGTTTTCTCCTCTTAATCTATTTTATTCTCTCAGTAAGTTTTAAATAACACAGATTATATTTAAATTAATTGGGGGAGTAGCTCAGTGGGAGAGCACTACGCTGAAGACGTAGGTGTCGTGAGTTCGATTCTCACCTCCCCCATATGGATTATATATTAAATATTAAATATATACTAAATATCTTATGAAAATAAAAATAAGTTCAATTTTAGGGATAATGGGGGTTTTGATAATTTTCGGTATTCTTGTTGAGAGTCCTATTATTGGAGCAATAACTGGAGCTATAGTCGGGGTGAATATCGCATCTAGACAAATAGGATTTATGGGTTTAGGTTTAATGATTATTTCTATAATTTTAAAAAAATATAAATTATAATTATTAAAATGAAATTAAAAAAGATTCATGCAGATTTTATTTTGAATTCTCGTAAAGAAAAAACAATAAGGATTCTAGTGAAAACTTCAAAAGGGATATTTAAAACAAATGCTCCTACTGGAAAATCTAAAGGGATTTTTGAAGCAAAAGATTATCATATTAATTTAAAAGAAGATATTATTTGTATTAATAAAATAAACTTAAAAAATATTCAACAAATTTTAGATAAATATTTTTTAGGGAATATTAAAGATTTTAAAATCAATTCTTTTTTATTTTTAAAAGATTTAGAAAAATTTTTAGAAAATAAAATTGGAGCAAATAGTTTATTTTCTTTAGAAGCTTGTTTTTTAAAAGCAATTGCAAGAGAAAAGAATAAGAAATTATGGGAATTTTTATTAGGAGAAAATTTTAAGCATGATTTTTCTTTAAGGCCTGTAGGAAATGCAATTGGTGGAGGGAAACATAGTAATGAAAAGAACCAGGGAAAACCAGATTTTCAGGAGTTTCTTTTTATTCCAGAATCTTCAGATTTTTTTGAATGTGTTAAATTGAATAAAATTGCGTATTCTTTGGCAAAAAAAATATTAAAGGCGAAAAAGAGAAATGATGAGGGTGCATGGAAATCTTCTTTAAATGATGAAGAAATAATTAAAATCATGAAAAAAATTCAAGAAGCAATTAGAAAAAAATATAAAAAAGAAATAAAAATTGGGTTGGATATTGCTGCATCTGGGTTCTATAAATCCCCCGATTATCTTTATAAAAGATTAAATAAAAAATTAAACAAATCTGAACAATTAAAATTTATTTCTCATTTAATTAACAAATATTCTTTATTTTATATTGAAGATCCCCTAAATGAGAAAGATTTTTTAGGTTTTGAAAAATTAAGAACTAAAGTGGGTGGTTGTTTGATTGTTGGGGATGATTTAACTGTTACAAATCCTAAAAGATTAGAGAAAGCAATTAGGATGAAAGCAATTAATGCAGTTATTTTAAAACCCAATCAAATTGGAAGCCTAGTTAAATTCAAAAAAGCAATAGAAATAGCAAAAAAATATAACATCAAAACAATAATCTCACATAGAAGTGGGGAGACAAAAGACAATACTATTGCAGATCTTGCAGTAGGATTTCAATGTGATTTCATAAAAACTGGAATCTATGGTAAGTTTAGAACGTCTAAATTAAAAAGATTGATTATGATTCAGAAGAAATTCAAAGACTTAAAGAGAAAAAAACCTGAAAATTAAGAAGATTAAAAGAAAAGAAAGAAGGAATAATAAGAATAGATGGGGCAAAAAGGTAAGGAAAAGGTTTAGAAGTATTGAATTTTAATAATGCATAAAGATTTTTAAGTTAAGAAAAATTAAACAAATTATGGCATCAAAACATAATAAAAATAAGACTGAACAGCCTGTATTTTTAAGAATTAAACTTCCTAAAGGAAATGAAGTTATTGGAATTGTAGAACAAAGAGTTGGAGCAAATAGAATGATTGTCAAGTGTTTAGATGGGCATCAAAGAAATTGTAGGATTCCTGGATCAAAACGAAGAAGATTATGGATTCGTCCTAATGACGTTGTAATTGTCAAACCTTGGGAATTTGAAGGAGATCAAAGGGGAGATCTTTTATTTAAATATCGCCCTGCAGGAATAGAATTTCTTAAGAAAAAAGGATTTTTAAAAGAAAATATAAATGAGTTTTAAAATAAAATAGAACCAACCCTATTGAAAAATGCAAGAAATATATATTGATAAGATAAATGCGGTTTTAGAAAATAAGAAAAGAATAGAAAAAGAATTTAATGTTAAATTAAAAAATCGGAATCATCTGGTTTTTGTAGAAGGAATCGCAGATAGAGAATATTTAGTTTTAGAGATTTTAGAAGCATTAGATCTTGGTTTTTCTTTAGAACGAGCTTTTTTATTAAAAAATGAAAATATGATTTTGTATAAAATTAGTATTAAAGAAATTACTAAAAGGCATGATTTAGAAAGGGTTAGGGCAAGAATCATTGGTACTCATGGAAAAACTCTTAAGACACTTCAAACTTTAACTGACTGTTATATTGCATTAAAAGAAAATAATGTGGGAATTATTGGGGAAACTGAAAAAATAAAAGAAGCAATTCAATCAGTAGTTTCCTTAATTCATGGGGCTAAACAGGGAAATGTTTATGCAAGAGTAGAAAGAAGAAAAAAGTTGAAAAAGCAAAGAAATAAAATTTAAGTTCGAATTTTTTTTGGTTTATCTTTGTATTTATTATTCCAAGTTTCAAAATAGATTCTATTGTTTAAATTAATTTTTCTCCTTGCAATTGTTTTTATTTTATTATTTTGATAAGCAATTGGAAAGATTGCCTGTATTTCTATTTCTTTAGGAATTTTTAATAGTTTTCTTATGAGAAGTTCAGAAAAAGCCCCAACCCAACAAGAAGCAAGACCCATCTCAGTTATCTTTAATAAAAAATTTTCAATAGCTGCCCCAGAATGTTGTTGGATATATCTTTTAGCTCGTTTTTCATACATTATCTCTATTTTTTCATTATCTGAGCAGAAAACTACAATAAATTTTGCTTTTTTAATAAATTTTTGTTGACATGCTTCTGAAATTCCTTCAATTATCTCAGGTTTTTCTATTATTAAGAATTTCAAAACTGGCAAATTTCCTGGGCAAGGGGTTTGATTGGTTGCTTCAATTGCTTTAAGAATTAAATCTATCTTTACTTTTTTATTAGAATAATCTCTAATAGATTTCCTTTTTTCAAGTAATTTCTCGAATTCCATATTTTTATTAATTTTATATTGGCAATAATTTTATAGTATTAATTAATGATTTCATCTATAAAAAGGTTTTGAAAAGATATTTAAAACGTCCTGGGCTGGACTCGGACCAACGACCCTTCGGTTAACAGCCGAATGCTCTACCAACTGAGCTACCAGGACATAATTTAGCAGAGAAATGAATT